>Ga0182014_10000730_pt1 | contig 44500 bp, 30 predicted proteins | sample 612S2DmetaG_FD_120489 | JGI IMG/M metagenome (GOLD analysis project Ga0182014, IMG submission 120489) | Permafrost microbial communities from Stordalen Mire, Sweden - 612S2D metaG | ecosystem: Environmental > Terrestrial > Soil > Wetlands > Permafrost | place: Sweden: Stordalen | collected... | reverse complement strand
CCGCTGATCCATAGGTCTATTCTGTTTCCAGGGCATCCCCAAAGCGTATCCGCTTCAGCTCGCTCTTGTCAGTGTTACCTATGTTCTGAACCTAATGTGTTGCCGATGTTCTGAACCTGCACCGCGACGAACGGCATGACGACCGACGCTTTGCCGCCAAGGCACGGCAGGGCGGCCTCTCGGCGAGTTAGAGCGCCGCTACAGTGGGCGGGGGAGGAAGCGGCGGATTGGGTGGGAGTCATGTATCCGCCGTTGAAAAAGTACTAGACAGTATTGATGTGAATGTGTATAGTTGGTGCGGTTTGGATGTTGTTCTTTGAAATACGGGAGCAGAAACGAATTAACGCTCAACGTCCAAGGGGGAAGCGAGCGAAGCGACGAAAGGCAAAGCGGCGACAAGTCGCCGCACTCCACAGGGGGAAGCGACTATCGGCTGGGACAGCCGACGCTACAACGTCGCGTAGAGGGGGGTAGGCCCCATATATGCAAAATCACAAAACGAAGCCAATTTTTTGAGGTATTAGCGCTTGTGGATGGGGTTGAGGGACAAAATGTTGTGACTGCAAGTGTGCCAGTTTGTCAGTTGGCTTCGTTTTGCCGGATTGGCTTCGTTTTACACGGTTCAGAGCCCTTCCGGTGCCGAAATGCCATCGCCCCGGGCTGGGTCCGGCGGTCTGCCCAGACGACGATTGCGCCCCGACAAATCCGTGGCTCATTTGTCATGGGCGATGCGGCGGTGGCTGCAAGAGGTGGAACCACAAACGACGGAGGCCGGCGGAAAATCCGGTTCGCATTTTCTTTTTGCGGGAGTATATTCCAGCATTGTTCGGAGAGGCACGCGATGGCACTGACTCGCTACGGCGAATTGCGCAACGAACTCATGCGTCGGAGTTTTCCGAGTATTTTTGCGCCCGTCGTCCTGCGCGACGCCGACAGCAATTACGTCCCCATCCCGATCAGCGAACGCCTCGTGCAATGCATCTGGTACGACCAGCGCCTGAACTCCGTCTCGTTGCAGACGACCGATGGCCGCACCGTCCGCGTGGTGTTCCAGGGCTGGTGGAATTTGGAGGCCGGCCCCGATTTTCGGCATGCGACACTGCAGATCGGCGACGAGCCCGAACGCACGGGCGACGTCGAGATCCATCTTCGGGCCGAGGATTGGGACCATCACGGTCACGAACACGATCGCCAGTTTAACGACGTCATCCTGCACGTCGTGTTGTGGGAAGCGGGCAGCCTCCACACACCTCGGACCCGCGCAGGCCAGATCATCCCGCAACTGGCAATCCAGCACCAATTGGACTGTCCGTTGGAGCAACTCTACGACGAACTGGATATCGACTCGTATCCGCACAATGTCGGCAACCATCACGGACAATGCGCCCATGTGTTGCAGGCGCTGCATCCCCAATCGCTCGCCGCCCTGCTGGATACCGCCGGCGAAGAACGTTTCGGGGCCAAAGTGCGCCGGTTCCTGCGCTGGATTCATCGGGTCGGTCCCGAGCAGGCATTTTACGAAGGCTGGATGGAAGCGCTGGGGTACAAAGCCAACAAGGCGGCGTTTCGCGCGCTCGCCCAGCGTGTCCCCGTGTCTGAGATCAACGACCACCGGTTGCATCTCGGGCCGATTCTGTTCGGCGTCGCCAATCTTCTTCCGACGGGCGCGCCCGCGACGCGAGACGCCGCCGCCGCCGGCCACGTGAAACGGCTTTGGAACGCCTGGTGGAAACTGCGGCCGGATCTGGAAGACCGCATCCTTCCATCCGACGCGTGGCGATTTCACGGCGTGCGTCCTGCCAATCATCCCCACCGACGGCTCGGCGCCGCCATCACTCTGTTGAAGAAGCATCCGAGGTTGATGGAGAAGGTCGTGGGGGCGGTCGAGAGCGGCGGTGACCCGGCCACGTTTTTTTCCGAGATTCGCGACGATTACTGGAGCTACCACTTCACGTTGGGCGGCAAGACGCAGTCGCGGGCAAGCGAGTTGATCGGCTTCGGCCGCGCGCAGGAAATCGTGGTCAACATCGTGCTGCCGTTCGTTGCGGCGCACGCGCAAAACAATGGCGACGCCAAACTGTACGAGGCCGCCAAAGCCGGTTATTCACGACTGCCCGCCGCCCCGTCCAACAGTATCGTCCGCTTGGCCGCCAGCCAGTTGTTCGAGAGCGCGCCGCTCACGCGCCGTTCCGTCAAGACGACGCGCCAACAACAGGGCCTGATGCAGATCTTTCACGACTTTTGCGTGAACGACAAGTCCGGTTGCCGCCACTGCCAGTTCCCGGATCTCGTGCGTCGTTGGGCGGCTGCGACGTAGGGCGCGGAGATCGAAGTGCAACACGACCCATGCCGCTGTGCTGCATGTGTAACCAGTAAGGCGCTGACCCCTCTGATGCCCCCATGCTCGGGGCGTCAATAGTCAATGACTGACCCCTTATCCCGGTGCTTTGGACTTTACGTTGTGGGTAGGTCCGAACCGGGTCGCGGCATGGATAACACCTCACATGTGATTGCGCAGGGTTCTGAATAATTAGAATCCTACTTGCACGAGTATAGCCCAATCGCGCATTTGGCGTAGACAATGCCAAAATCGACCGCTTCAAATGTGTTCGCCCCGTTTACCAACGCGCTCGTGACGTCGACCGGGCCGTACAGGGCACAGTAGCCTTCACTGATAACAACGCTACCGTTAAGGACGATTTCGTTATCAACATACAGGTTGTTGGCGGTGGATGTTCCGCACTTGGTACATCCCGTTTCCCATTGCGAGCAGCCGGTGATGTTTTTCAGATAGTAATGTGCCGACGGGTCTTTAGTGATCGAAACCGTCGAGCTGTCGTATACATAACCGGCAGGGGGTTCATCCCCAGGGCTTATGACACAATCCGTAGCACCGAATACGGCTGCTTCGAGCGTCCAAGCGGAGGAATCTGCGCAAGAGGAGTGACATGGATTGGGTGAACAAACCGTTGCCGGTCCTTGCCATTTGTTCGGTGAGATGCAAGCCGCCTGTGTGGTGATCGTGCAAGACGAGCCGTTGGACGAGCAGCAGGCTCCATAGCAATTGCAGTTGAACTCTGTTGTCAGTAAATCGGTTACAGCTTTCAGCTCAGTGAAGTGTTGCGGCAGGAGCAAGCCGCTCACCACGGGGGTCCAATCGGTTTGGACGCCGCTTGTGGCTTGCTGGATGATGTCGGGCTTAGTCCAGTTCGAGCAGGTTGAAGTGATGTAGGTATTTTGGTATTTGGGAATGACGGCTGCCAGACTCGATCGGATGGTATCCAGAAAAGTCTCACTGATCGGGACGCCGGCGAGAGCGCCACTGGTCAGATTGGACACGATGCCGCCGTAGCTGTTCGTGAACACCTGGTAGCAGCCGAGATAGACCTGATTGCTGACGATGAGTTGGCTGGGAGCGTTGGTCGGGTTCACGGTAATGGTATTATTGGTGGGGTTGTATGCCAAATAAGTATAAGGCGTACGCGTCCACGCATCGTAAACGTTCGGCGGTGAAGCGGTCGGGAAGAAATCGAGCGTGATCGAACCAGTATTGGAATTCACCCACTCGCTGACGGTTGCCGTCCACCGTGTCGGCGTCGTGGCATTGTGATTGCAATTGGACAGTGCTTCGCCGTGGTTGATCTTCTGCAGAATGCTGACCAGAGTCGCGGAGTCCACTACGACGTTAAACTCCAACTGCGCCTGGGGAGTTAGCATGCCTGCAAGATTCTGACCCTGGGCAGCGATGTAATTGTTGCCCGTGTGGACCTCCGAAACGGAACTCGACGGCGCAACGAAGTAGCCATACAGATTCGTCCCACTTTGAACGAGACACTGGCTCACCGCGTTGACTGCAGGAGGCAAATTGGCGCCTTGCGCGGTTGCGTCGGGAACGGGAGTGGCGCTGTCGTTGAAGTACACCCCGAGACTGGCAGGCAAATATTCGTTCCCCGCCGCTGCCCAGTAATTGGTGGCGCTGTTTTGAAGGGCATTTGGACTGTGGTTTTTGGTTCCGACGATCCCAAACGCGCAAAGGCTCGCGGGATCGTACGTTCCAGGTCCCACGATCTGTGCGCCGACAAAATTCGTTTGATTGGTGTTAAGCAGCGACGGGAGATTGCTGATGATCCCCATCGCGTTCGCTGCCGGGATTAGCATCAGATTCGTGGCCACCGAGTTGGAGTAGCAGAGGAACATTTGCGCGATGCCCGGCTCGTCGCTGTGAGTAAACGATCCGTCCTGCGTCGGAAGGTATTTCGAGAAGGAGTTCGTGTCACCCGGAGAGCCAGCATATACCGGAAGCGACGTGAGTGGGAAGTTTGGCGGATATTCTAGGTTCTCTACCACGCCGTACCGGTACGGCACACCGAAGAGGGATGCGGCAATGGCGGGGTACATCGTGGACTCACCGATATGAAAGTGCTCCCATCCGGAGAAAATTACCGGCCGGATCGCTCTGCCGCTGCTTGTGTTGCCATTGTAGATGTCCGGCTGATGGTTGGGTGAGGGGCGTCCCTCTTGGCTGTAACACGGCACGACAACGTCCCCGACAATATCGGCAACCGCGTTGTACAGCAGGCTCACGCCCACCATGTTCAGATTAGCGGCTGCGGGATACACGAACGAGTTCGCCACGTATTCGACCGAACCGGGCACCGAATTGTTTTGAAAAGTGGGAATCAGCGGGTTGTGCATCCAGCTTGCCAGCGACCCGACGATTGGCAAATTGTAGCTCATTTCTGTCAAACCGACCTTTTCTGGGCTACCGGTCGGGGCGTTCGCAAGCCTGCAGAAATTCACCCAGTCTTGGGGTTTGAGTCCCAAAACTTTGTGTAGCGTGCAATCGATTGCCAGGAATGCCTTCGGATGTTCCATCAATGTCTTCGAACCAAATACCGAGACCGCCCCTCGTACGTAGTTGACGATCGGCGCGCCATAATGCGGCGTGCCAAGCGTGACCAAACGGGCCACGCCGGGATCCACACCCGTCTGGGCGCACTTCATCAGATAGTAATGCGCCAGCACCCCGCCCATGGAATGGCAGAGCAGGGTGACGGGTGGCTCCGGTTGATTGGGTGGCTTGTAGGCGCTGCGCACCTGCCCGACTCGCTGGCTCAAGGTGATGGAATTGTTGGCACTCTGTTGGTACACGCCTTCCCATGCATTGGACCTGATGCTGTCGAAGGTTTGGAGATGGCCAAGCGTATTCGTATCCTGGGGTCGTCCGTAGGTGCCATAATCAAACGTCTCGACATAGGCTGCGCCCGGCTGATAATTGGGAATCTGCAGTGGTGCCGCGCCGGCCCCTTGCCAATAGTAGGTCGTGGAGAAATAGTTACTCAGGACATCCACACCGTAGCCCCAACACTCTGCACTACCACTCGTGATGCCGTGCACGCAGATAACGGGCATGGGCTCGTAAGCGCGATGCGCGGGGAAGTCTTGCCATGACACAATGCGAGACGTCTGGGCAAAAGTGGGAATCGCACCCAGAAACCATGTCAAAAGTAGCACAGTTGCAGTTTTCACGGCGGTCCCTTTCTCTATCTAGTTTCCGTTCCGTCGCGGGATATCCCTTGCCACAGCGCCCCACCGATTGGAAATCGCGTCATATGTGCCGCCGGCGGCCAAGAGTCGCCCCCGCATCGTAGTAACGTCGATCACTCGGACAGCGCCGCCATTCGTGAGCAGCCAGCCGCGTTTCCCCGAATGATGCGCCATGAACGTGTAGGGGAGGCGCTCGCCGAGAATTGGCAGCGGATCGACGTACTCGACTCGATTACTGACCAGACCCGCGATGGCCAGTCCCCCCGCATTGATCGCGACCTTTGTTCCATCCGGGCTCCATGAGGGCCACCAGCCGAAGATCGGCTGATTCTTCTCGTCCACGACCGGCTTCTGCTCGGAACCGTCGGGGCGAATCAGCCAAATGCGGCGGTCGGTGTACGCCTTATCCGCGTTGTCATACCGATTGTGGGTGAATGCGATCCAATCGCCCTTTGGCGACCAAGTTGGATGTTCGTCGTGTGGGCCGTCTGTGAGTTTCGTCCTGTTTTTTGTCTTGAGATCGAATATCCCCAACTCTCGTGTATCCTTGCAGTACACGATCTTGCTGCCGTCTGGGCTCCAACTGGGATGCAGGACATGCTCATGCTCTTTGTCGTTCCATACGGGATCGAAGGGCTTGTGCAGGTTCTTGCCGTCAAGTCCCATGACCCAGATGCCGACGGTGCCCAGGCCGAACTCGGCATCGAAGGCAACGTTGCTGATGGCGGCATTGGCGTCCATCCAAACGGGGCCATTCTGAGTGTCGATGTAGACATCTTGCCCGGGCCAGAGCTGGGCGATCTCCTGCTTCTGCGATCCATCCCAGTTCATCTTGCAGAACCAGATGCCGCTGCCAGTAGCGCCGCGCATCTGCTTGAGGAAGTAGATCGTGTCGCCGTCCGGCCCCCAGTCCGCACCCACATAGGAGACGTAATTCTCAGCCTTGGCTTCGGCACGGACGAGGGGTCCGCAGTACATCAGTGCTGTCATTGCAACGAATACTGTCAGCATTCTGGTAAGTGAAGGCTTCATTGCTGGCTCTCCGCTAAGGCCCGCTCGGAATCGAAAACAGGCTGTCCGGTATTCCCTGGTTGATGGTTACGTTGCTTATTGTGGTTTGCCATTGAATGGTGGTTCCGTCGGGGTAAGTGAGCGTCACTTGTTCGCTACTCGGCAGCCACACATTCGGGCCCACCATGATTGGCGCCCCGTGCTGGATCGTCTGGATCGTTCCGCTCGCGCCCTGGTACGTTTCTTGAACAGGCACGCCGCGACTCATATCAACGACCAGATTTGCGCTGCTAATTGCATTGGTGTCCGCGGGCACGGCGCTGAATGTGGCGCTTCCGTTAGCAGAATTTGTGACCAGGCTGGCGGTGGCCGTTGGGAAGTCGTTGGTGAATCCGGGCACGTCCCAGTAATAGGCGGCTCCGTTCGTGCTAATGACTCCTATGCTGAGGTTGGTGATCGAGTCCACTTGGAAACCACCTTGAATTTGCCCGTTGCCGTTGATGTAGGCGGTACTGGTAGCGTTCATGATGGTGACAAGGCCATTGTCCGACTCGGTTTGCCGGGACATGTAGCCGCCTTTTTGCTGCACGGCGAAGGCCAGCGGTGACTGCTGCAACTGGCCGTTTATGTAGTAGCTGACGGATACAGTGTAGGATACATCGCCCATCTGGCTGTAGTTCGTTTGGACCGCATTCAGCACATCCATGGCAGTCGGGTTGAGAATCACCTGTTTAAACGGGGTCCATTTGCCATCCGAGCCTTGGGCGTGGAGGTAGAAGACGTGACGCGACCCGTATGGAATCGTTCCTCGCAGCCTGGTGCCTATGGCGGTGACCGAGCTCACGCCAAACACACCGTTGGAGGCGCTCAGGTGCGTTCCTGTGCCGTCGGGCCCGGTGACGACGTCCAGGAAATACTCGGCTGCCTGGACGTTGACGGCGGGGTTGGTCGAAAGCAGGTTGGCGGCGATGTGGATGACGTTGGTGTTGAAGTAGACTGCCCAAGCCGAGGTGATCAGCACCATGCTGATCGGGTGCGAATTCAAGTTCGTTGGGCCGGTGACCGCCGTGAACTCCTCCCAATTGTCGTACCCATCTCCATCGGGATCGGCCCAGGCACGTGATTGGACATTCGTGGTCGTGCCGTCGCCGCCGAAGTATTTGATGCGCCACCAGTCGGGGATGCCATCGCCGACGGTGTCAAGCTGGCCGTGGTCATAAAAGACGATGTCGATTTGGCCCGGCAGAAGGAGCGTGAGGTTCTTGGTGTCGAGGTTCCATGAAGTTTCCTGGTAGAAACCCGGGGCAACGCTGATCTGATCGCCATTGGCAGCGAGGGTGATGGCGTCGGTGATGTAGCGTTTCGGGCCGTGGCCGTTGGTAATCACCGCGCTCAAGCCGTCAAAGCCAGCGTCGCCGTAATTGTTGTCGGCGTAATAGTTAGTGATGGCCTGCGCGCTCGAGGCGAGCGACGAAAGCAGCGCAAGGAAGGCGACTAAGCATCGCGCGCTCCGAGCCAATCCCGGCTGTGACAGTGCCGAGGCCATGGAGCTACCTCAATTCGAGAGCTTCGCTGCTGGTAGCTGCCACGGGCGGAGCATTGCTGGAGGCTTGCTGTGTAAACGTGCCTGTCTTGTTGTCGAATTGGTAGCCCGCTTTTACGCGCCAACGGGGGGCGTGCAGGCTGTCATCGGCCACGACCTGGCCGGTGACGCCATCGACGCGGTAGGTTGTGGTGACTGCCGCGCCGGCGACGCTGGGGGGCGTGATATTGGCGAGGAGGTTGCCTGCGAGATCGTAGAATGCTCCGTCGGCGGCGACATAGACCTCCAGTCGTTTGGTGGACGAATTCCAAAAGAGGGCGGCGCCGCTCTGTTTGCTCGGCGCGATCTCACGTGAGACGCGTTGGGCGACGCGGGCACGGGTTTCTGCGTCGAGCAGCAGGAGCGGCGGATCCATGCCGCCGTAGGCTGTCAGTTTGCCCCAGATGGTGGCGTCTCCCCACGTCTCGATTGAACCCTCCGCGCAAAATCCAGCTAAATTGCTATGCAGCCAGTTATCCTCGCTGGCGACCCACAGGCAGCCGAAGCAGCCTCGATTTTGACTGCAGAAATGGAACCCGCCGGCGTCGTTGCCCGGGCCAATGAACCTGATTCGGGGCCAAGCATTGGAGGAACCCAATATGACGCCGAACTCATTTGTCTCTCCGGGCAGTGCGGAGATGGCGACGTCGCCGATTGAGCCGATGGAGGTTTTGTTGCTTGTCGTCATCTGAGGCCCGACAATCAACGAGCCGGTTGACATATCGCCGTTTACGGCCAGGCTTCCGGCCCGGGCCTGAATTGCCAGAACGCTAATGAAGATCGAGAGCAGGTTGAGTGTTTTCATGCGTACAGTTCCTTTTTGTTAAGAGCGGATTGAAGTCGTTGGCGCCGAAAAACAGTGAGGAATTGGGGTCTGGTCATTGTAACAATTTGGTTTTAATTGTTTCGGAGTGGAGGCGTAAGGAGCGATTGGTTTCCCGTTGTATGCCGAATCAGTTGACCGCAACGGCGACGCTTGAACGTTGCCCAGCGCCAAGAAGAAGGTAACGAGAAGGACCTTGGCCTGACTTCCGACGACCTCACATGTCGTCTCCATTTCGCTTCCACGTTCACAGGACGCAGCCGGCGAGTCAAGAAGTTTTTAGGTGGGACCGTTGGGTGAGAGGCTCGAGGCGATAGGATTCAGAAGCTGTCCGCCATCGCCGCGGGGCTTGAGGGCAGAGAAGCTACGGAAGGCTGAGACGAACTGGATGAGCTCGACGTTGCCATGCCGAGTTGGAGCGGTGTTCGTTCTCATTCTACGCTTCGGCAAATTGTACGTAGTAAGAGCAAATTGGACGTAATTTAACGTCGCCGTACCCACGCCCACATCAGCAAGGCCAGGACGGCAATCCCAACCGACGCCATCACGATGACCCACAACAGTCCGCCCCGCTTCGATCCGGCTCGCGAATCGCCCGGCGTTGCGAGCCGCACCGGCGGGAACAATTCGCGATCCAACGCCTCCGCCGTGCTGGCCACTTCAGCCAGCGACGCGAACTGTTTACAACCTTCCGCGCCCAGCATTCCTTCCACAAACTCGCTGATGGGCTTGGTGACCGGTCCGATGTCGTTGGTGAGCGTGGCCACCATCACCGCCAGATTCACCACGTCCTCTCGAGCCGATGGACTGGCGGGCATTTCGGCGGGAGCAACGTTGATGAGTTTGACCGTACCATCCGTAGCCGTGAGCACGTTCTTGTCGGCGGGCGGTTGGTGCGGGACATTCCGTTGCCAGAGGAAGTCCAGCGCGCGCGCCACGCCGGCAATGGCCTGCAACAGGTGGTGTTCGTCCACTCCGTCACCCTGGCGCAAGAACCGCGCGAGCGGCGGCCCGTCCATGTATTCCATCGCGCAGAAGTAGGTTCCGTCCGATTGCCCGGCCTCGTACACCGTGACGAGATGGGGATGCATCAGGGAGGCATCGGCGCGCGTTTCTTCCAGAAAGTGCTCGATCTTACCCGGCAGGGCAGCAATCCCCGGTGACAGAACCCGCACCGCAACCGTGCGGTCCATCGTTGTCTGAAATGCGCGGTACACCTTCCCCCACCGGCTGACGCCGATTGGTTCCTTGATCTTATAGGCCCGCACCATCCTGCCAACCAGCGGGTCGGACGTCGATGCCGCCTCGCTCATGGTGAACCCTCCGGCGTCGGGATCGGCGCCAGCGACCGCATCGATGGCGGCACGGCGGCGACGTCCTGCATCACGCGGTGGTAGTACGTCCGCACCACAAACCCAACCAGCTCATGCGCGGTCCCCGGAAACCGCACCGTGAAGGCCTTGGATGAAAAATTCTCCCAGGACGGGATGGGCACCCAGACCGGTTTGCGCCAATCGACGCCCATCCCCGCGCCGTCGACCGTGGCGAATTGCACGCCAATAGCGACCGCCGCCGTATTGAGTTCGCGTTCGCCCGCTTGCGCTTTCGCTTGAATGGTCACGGTGGCCACGTCGCCGTTGTCGCTGCGCTCCACCCGCGCAAGACGAATCACATGGTTTAACAAAGATGGCTCAGCAATTGTCGGTGCTGGCGCGACACGATCGCCCGCCCCGGGAATCTCGCCGAAACCGGAAGCAGATGGCGACGAGGAACCCGATGCCGCCGCGCCCATGTGGGCCGATGACGTGGTGCGAACTGCGTCCAGTTTCACCTTCTTCGGGCGGCTTTCGGAGAACATCTGACCCAACAGCACGATTTCGCCAATAATCACGGCACCGACGACGGCAACAGCAAGCACCTGCAACAGATCGATGGGACGACGTCGCCGCTTGGCGCCACCGCCGTGCACAATCTCAAACTGGAGATGCACCGGGCCGATTTCCAATTCGTCCCCGGACGCCAGCCGCTGTTCCGTGATTGCCTGGCCGTTGACGCAAACGCCGTTCGGGTTGCCCAGGCCGCGCAGGTAATAACCGTCCAAACGCCGTTCGATGGTCGCATGATGGTCCCGCACGCCCGGTTCGGCCAGTTGTACGTGGCAATCCGCTTGCCGACCGATAATCGCCGATGGACGGTCAATCTCCAGCGGCCCTCGTGATGCCAAGCGGTCTTGGAAAAGCAATCGGTACATGTCCCGGCCGTTATGGTACCACAGCGCGCCCGCGCGCCCACGGTTTTTCGGTGTGGCTCCCGTGAAACGCTTGCGGACGTAATGACCCGCTGCTAGACTTCCCCGCTGCATGTCCCCCACAACCACAGCCAGCGTCCCAACGTCCCGTCGCTCGGGGAGCCCGCCGCCAGAGGTACCGCAACCCGAAGGTCTGCGAATCCTGTTTGTCTCGTCGGAGTGCGTGCCATTCGCGAAAACCGGCGGCCTCGGCGACGTGGTCGCCGGACTGTCCAAGGCATTGCGCCGGCTCGGACACGATGCGCGCGTACTGATTCCCCTGTACTCGTTCATCGACCGCGCAAAGTACGGCATCAAACCCATCGGCACCGCCTGCGTCCACATGGGCGCGGGCATCGAACACTGGGTCGGCGTGCACCAGACCCTTCTCGACGACGAGGTGCCGATCTGGTTCCTCGATTTCGACGCCTACTTCGGTCGCCCGGGCATTTACGACGGGCCGCTGGGTCATCATATGGACAACGCCTTCCGCTTCGGCTTCCTGTCCAAAGCCGCGTTGCAGATTTGCAAGGATTTCCAGTACATCCCCCACATCATGCACGCGCACGATTGGCCCACGGCGATCCTGCCCGCCTTCCTCAAAACCTGGGACCGCATTCTCTCGCCGTTGTCGAACACCGCCAGCGTCCTCACCATCCACAACATCGGCTATCAGGGTAAGTACGACGCCAACGTCATGCCCTACCTCGGCCTCGGCGTGGAACATTTCACCTCCGAGAAATTCGAGGACTTTGGCAAGACAAACCTCCTCAAAGGCGGCATCTGGTTCGCTGACGCGCTGACCACCGTCTCTCCCACGCACGCCAAGGAAATCCTCGGCCCGATAGGCGGTCAGGGTCTCGCGATGTACCTGAACAACCGCAGCGCCGACCTCTTTGGCATCCTCAACGGCGCGGATTACTCCCGCTGGAACCCGGCCACCGACCCGCTCATCCCGGAAAAATTCTCGCCGACGGACCTGACTGGCAAAGCCGCCTGCAAAACCGCGTTGCAACGCCGCTTTCATCTCGAAGAACGCCCCGACCTGCCCGTGTTCGGCATCGTCAGCCGCTTCGCCCACCAGAAAGGCTTCAACCTCCTCCGCGAAGCGCTCCCGCCCGCCCTCAACAATATGCTCATGCAATGCGTCATACTCGGCAACGGCGACGCCGACACGGAAAACTTCGTCCACTGGTTGACCGCTGCCCATCCCGGCCGCGTCGGCTCGCACATCGGCTACTCCGACGACCTCAGTCACCTCATCGAAGCCGGCAGCGACTTCTTTCTCATGCCGTCGCTCTACGAACCCTGCGGACTCAACCAGATCTACTCCCTCAAGTACGCCACTCTCCCCGTCGTCCGCGCCACCGGCGGCCTCGACGACTCCGTCGCCAACTACAGCGAGTCGACCGGCACCGGCACCGGCTTCAAATTTATGGAACCCGACGGCCTCGCCCTCTACTGGTGCATCGGCTGGGCCGTCTCCACCTGGTTCGACCGACCCCACCACATCACCAGGTTGCGGCAACAAGCTATGGCCCAAAACTTCGACTGGGCCACCTCCGCCCGCCAATACGTCGCCGTCTACCAGCATGCGTTGCGGAAGAAGCGGTCCATAACCGCCTGAATTCCACCCCAATTGCCCGCCGCACCCCGCCCGGACCCCCGAACGAAGCCAATTTTGACAAAACGAAGCCAAGTGACAAAATGGCACAGTCAGGCTCCTAACCATCTGCAAGCCAACTTGATCCACATTCGCTAACACCTCAAAAAATTGGCTTCGTTTGGCAGAATTACATATATGGGGCCTACCCCCCTCTACGCGACGTTGTAGCGTCGGCTGCCTGCCCTGAGCCCATCGAACGGGTCCCAGCCGATAGTCGCTTCCCCCTGTGGAGTGCGGCGACTTGTCGCCGCTTTGCCTTTCGTCGCTTCGCTCCGCCCCCCTTGGACGTTGAGCGTTGAACGTTTGACCGCTTGTCCGCCATTGGCGGATTGAGCGTTAATCCGTCCCCAACCCCCTTATGTCAAACAACATTACATCCAAACCGCCCCGACTATACACACTAGCATCTCTGTTGTCTAGTCATTTCTCAAAATCGGAACCACGCCCCTGCGGCGCGACGATCTACCCTCCCGCCTCCTCCCCACTGTAGCGGCGGTCTGCGACCGCCGGTCGTCATGCCGTTCGTCGCTTCCCCTCGCTCCAACGCCCATCTCCTCGCCCCGACTCCGACGGGGCAAGCGGCCCGCTCGCCGCCCGCTCCGCATCGGAGGGCCACGCTCCGTCGTGGCCGCCCTTTCCGCTTCCCGCCTCTCCCCTTGTAGGGCAACCGCTCCGGTTGCCGCCGTGCCGTTTTCCCCTGCCCCCTTGAATGTTGAACATTTCGCGTTGGACGTTGAGCGTTAATTTGTTCCGCAGCCCCCTGTCGCGCCGTCGTGTCCGCCATAGCTTTAGCGACGGCGGAAGCCTCGGCGAAGGTGGATGCCCCCTCCGAAACGCGTCGAATTTCAGCCCGTTTTGGCACCGCACGAGCGCCTTACTCCGACCCTGCCGAAGGGTGTACGAAAGCCCCCAAATGGGGCCGCGTGACGCCGCAGGGCGAACGCGGGCTTCGCCACGAATGTTTACCACGAAGCACACGAAGGGGTCATCCGTGTAAGCCGAGCGGCGACCCATCGTGTGACTACACACATCACTGCATGGCGAAGAAAGCGACTTCCCCCGCACTCAGGGTAAACACCCATGGCAAAGAATCAACCCATGGCACAAGGCGTGCTTTTAATAGATAAGAAATCTCAAGACCCGACAACAGAAAGAGAAAAGCACGATGAAAGCAATTGTTCCAATGGCGTTGGTAGTGAACGCAAGGAAGCCGATCATAATGGGCCTTGCCTCTGCGGTGGTCATGATGTTCCTGTGCTCTGACGCGCTCGCCACGCCGAGCGGAACCAGCATTCTCCAGTTCAATTTCGTGACGGTCATGACGAACACCGACGTCCAGCCCAATGCCAGTGGCAACGTCAACTGCAAACTGGACCGCCGGGGGACGGCCAGCAACCTGCAGCTCAAGATATCGCTGGCCAAGCTGGATCCCAACACGCCGTATCAGTTGATCGCCTATATCGACGACGACACCAACTCGACCAGCGTGACGCAGTTCACCACAGGCGCGAATGGCGCGTTCGCGGTCACGTATGTGCAAAAGGCAAACGCGAGGTCGGGCGAGAAACTGCTCCCGAATGCGCTGAACCCGATCTGCAGCGTCCGTGAGCTGGACATCGTCAACGGCAGCGGGCAAACGATCTTGCAGGCGGACCTGATGGACCCGGACAGACTGCAGTACCGCCTCAAACGTTTCATGGACAATACCGGATTCATCCCCGCCGCGGTCGGGGCGCTTCAGATCAACGCCACCAAGCAGAGCACCCGGTTCCGCTTGCGCGTCTCGGGTCTGTCCCCGAGCACGGTCTACCTGCTCACGATCAATGGCAACGTTGCTCAGACGAACACGACGGACCGCGCGGGCAAGCTGAATCTGACAACCCTACCGCCCGGTTCGACGGACGTGCTCGATATTAACACGCTAGCACTGAGCGATAGCTACGGCAGCAACGTCGTGCTGACCACAGACGGAAGCGAACCCGTTTTGACGACACGCCAGCAGACGATCCGACCGCTCGCCATTCCGTCGGACACGCTGCAGATTTCCCCGAACGAGGTCTCCCTATATAGTCTGTATGGCTACAGCGCGTGGCAGTTGGGGCCCCCCGAGGACGAGGGCCAGAGGTTCGACCTGATGCCAGCCGGCTATACGGGAGCAACCAATACGGCACGGCTTTTGTCTTTCTTCTCCATGACCGACATCCACGTCACCGACAAAGAATCCCCGGCCGAGGCGCTCTACTTCGGTTGGAGCGCGCCCTTTCAGGCATCAGGTCTTTTTATGTCGGCCTATTCGCCGATCGTTCTCACCACGACCCACGTCCTCGACGCCGCCGTCAAGACCATCAACGCCTTGCACCGTAAGACGCCTTTCGATTTCGGGATTTGTCTCGGTGATGTCGCCAACAGCACTCAGCTTAACGAACTTCGATGGTTTATTGATGTTATGGACGGACAGCGTATTACGCCCAGTTCCGGCGCTCACCTCGGCGCCGACACCATTGACTATCAGAAACCCTATCAGGCCGCCGGGCTTGACCGTTCCATCCCTTGGTATGAGGTCATCGGCAACCACGATCAGTTCTGGATGGGCACAGAACGTGTGACCGACAAAGTCCGGACTACACAGGTCGGCACCGTCGTCCTCAACATGTTTCCCAACGCCTTGGCCTCGAATGCCACCGAGGGGGCGGGCCTCTATGTGGGCGTTGTCGATGGGACCACACGCTACGGCGAGGTGATCAAGGGCGGACCGACGAACCTCTTTGCGACACCCCCGACCGTCGTTGCCGACACGAACCGCCTCTCCATCGTGACGGATACATCTTCGACTGCGAAGTTCGTGAGCGAGTTCTTCAATACCGCATCGTCCCCGGTGGGGCATGGGTTCAACCAGACCAACACTGGCAGCACTGCAGCCTGCTATACGTTCGAGCCGATGACGAACATGCCGATCAAGGTGATCGTGCTCGACGATACCTGTAAGACGAACAGCCCGTCCGGCGGACCGTTGTATTACGGCGGCGGCTGGATCGACGCGGCACGCCTGGCCTGGCTCACCAACGAACTGCAGATGGGTCAGGTTTCAAATCAGCTCATGATCGTCGCGTGCCATATCCCCATCAGTCCGCAAAAGGACCTCTTCGTTACAAACAGCGCCTCGCAGCAATTCTACGATTATCAAACCGAAACGAACTTGATCGCCACACTGCACAACTATCCGAATCTCATCCTGCTGATGGCGGGGCATCGCCATATGAACACGGTGACACCGCAACCGTCACCTGACCCGGCCCATCCGGAATACGGCTTCTGGGAGGTCGAAACGGCCTCGCTGCGGGACTTCCCCCAGCAGTTCCGCACCTGGCAGATCCTCCGCAACAGCGACAATACCATTTCCATCGTGACGACTGATGTCGATCCCCAGGTCGTGGACGGGTCGCCTGCGTCGGATTCGCGCGGGTATGCCATCGGCGCCTCGCGGGTATTCGGCAACACCTCCCTTACCGATACGACGTCGCATGCGTATAACGCGGAGCTGGTCAAGCAATTGAGTCCCGCCATGCAAACGAAGATCGCCGGTTACGGAGGGCCGCTGAGTAATGGTGTGGTGTGCACATCGATCGCATCGGGACTGGAGTGGTGATCGACATCATCGGTAAATTGCCGTCCGCAGACGCCACTCTCGGACCGTGGAACGAAGTTCAGGGCGCTGCCATGTATTGTGTCTCGGGCTGACGCCTGGGAGGTGGCTAAAGAACCAGCGCCGGCGGCCCATGCTGGCACATCCGTTGCTCTATATGATGGGGATGAGCCAGCGAATCAGGCAATTGATGTCTCTGTGTGTCGCCCTGTGCGCCTTCGGTTGTGTACAGCAGAAGGTCGAAGAATTCGGGGGACCGGTCGAAATCACTCTCCGATCACCCGACGGGCCGGCCGCCGGAGTCCCGGTGAAAATCGTCGACGAAGCCGCGGTCGCCAAGGCGCTTGGCACGCTGGCATTGCAGCAGGACCTTAAAAACACCATCTCGGAGACGGTGTATAGCGATTTCTTCAACACCCTCACCCTGTCCAAGGGGATGAGCGTGGTGAAAACCAAGCAAGATGGCCGGATCCTCGTCAAGCACGTGGGCGCCCCGTACTACGTCGTGGCCCAGGAGGGTCAACATCTGTGGGTTGCCGACGCTGCCGAAGTCCACGATTCGAGACTGCCCATGGGTCCGAATAGCATGGGTGGTCAACACGCGCTGACCCTCCTCATTGCCCAGCCGGGTGTCTTGCGTGAATTGACCGCCGCCACGATGGAGATGGTTCGTCAGGGGAAAATCGACCAGGCGCGCGCGATTGCCCGGTGCGCGCGTTCGCGGGCGTTGATGAACGAGATTGATTGGGAAGAAGCGGCGCCGTTGCTGGCCGGGGCCGAGCGCGCGCTGAAACAGAAGGATTACGACACCGCGCGGCGGTTGGCGAGCCGCGTGGACGACCTGATCCCGAACCAGGCACGAACGAAAAAACTGCTCGACCAGGTTTCCGCCGCGTATGGCGGCGAAGTTCGTTCGCTCGCGGGACACAAGGGCGCGGTGACGAGCGTCGCGTTCAGTCCCGACGGCACGTATCTGCTCAGCGGCGGGGAAGACGGCACGTTGAAGTTGTGGGAGACGGCAACCGGCCGGGAAGTGCGCACATTTACCGGACACAAGGCCGGTGTCACGGGCGTGGCGTTCAGCCCCGACGGCTCCACGGCCGTGAGTGGCAGCAGTGACAGCACCCTGCGATTGTGGGACGTCGCGTCGGGACGCCAGTTGCGCGCGACGGACGGACTCGGTTGGAAGATCGCCGGCGTCGCTTTCAGCGCGGATGGAAGATTTGTCGCGACCGCCGCGGACGACAATCAGGTGAAACTGTGGAGTTTGCCCAAACTCGAGTTGGTCCGCGCGTTCGCCGGACACGGCTGGCGCGTGACGAGCGTGGTGTTCAGTCCCACAGGCGGTTCCTCCCTGAGCGGAAGCGAGGATGATTCCCTGAAATTGTGGGACGTATCGAATGGGCAGGAAACGCGGACGTTTCGCAACGGATTTGCGGCGGTGACGTGTGTCGCGTTCAGTCCGGATGGACAATTTGGATTGAGTGGCGGCAAGGACAAGATGGTCCGAATCTGGAATTTGGACAGCGGCCGTGAAGTCGAGCAGCTCAAGGGACACAGCCAAACGGTGCGGAGCGTGGCGTTCACGCGCGACGGACGGTTCGCGGTCAGTGGCAGTGAGGATCGGACGGTGAAGGTTTGGGACGTGAGCACCGGAACCGAGATCCGCTCATTTACCGGGCACACCGGCGCGGTGACGGGCGTTGCCGTGAGCCCGAGCGGCCGGTATGTCGCCAGCGCCAGCGCGGACGGCACCGTGAAGATTTGGCAGTTCCCACAACCCGTCTGGCCCCGCAGCGAAGAAGTGAAGAAGTGATCGACTCTCCAACGTGATGACAATCGCGCAGGGACGGGCGCTTTGCCTGTCCTTGTTTCGTTTGTGCCCGATCCGCTCACTGCGCGGTTGAACATTCCGCCGCTTGCCAATGTCTATGGCGTTGTGCTAGAAAGACAGGCACTTTCCCGATGGATGACGTAAAGGAGGAAGTTGCAACAAGGGGTTCAAAGGTGCCGTCTCGTACTGTCATGCAACCGATGATCAAAGTAGAAGACCTGACGAAGCGTTACGCGGGTGTGACCGCGCTCAACGGCGTTTCGTTTGAAGTGCAGCGCGGCGAAATCGTCGGGTTTCTCGGGCCGAACGGCGCGGGCAAGAGCACGGCGATGCGGATCCTGACCGGTTTCATTCCCGCGTCGTCGGGGCGGGTCCAGGTGGCGGGACTGGATGTCTTTGAGAATTCACTGGAAGTGCGGGAACGCGTCGGATACATGCCGGAAAACAACCCGTTGTACACGGACATGCGGGTGAGCGAGTACCTGAAGTTCCGCGCGAAGCTCAAGAAACTGCCACGATCCGAGCGCACGGAGCGCATCCCGGAAGTCATGGAGTTGACGGGGATCAAGGATGTGTCGCATCGGATCATCGGACATCTTTCGAAAGGGTATCGGCAACGCGTCGGCTTGGCGGACGTGCTGCTGGCCGAGCCTGACCTGCTGATTCTGGACGAGCCGACCATCGGCCTCGACCCGGTGCAAATCCGCCAGGTGCGCCAGCTCATCAAGGACCTCGGCAAACGGCATACCATTCTGCTGTCGACGCATATCCTGCCGGAAGTGGAAATGACGTGTGACCGCGTCATCATTATTCACCATGGCCGCATCCTCGCTTCGGACACGCCCGATAGTTTGACGAAGATGCTGAATGCGGGCGGATTGATCCAGGTGGAAGTCCGCGGGCCCGGCTCGGACGTGCAGGCCAAACTGCGCACGGTCGAGAATGTGGAATCGATCGAGGCGAAGTTGATCGAGGACGGTTACGTGCGGGTGATGTTGACGCCCAAACCAGGCACCGACCCGCGCGAGAAGGTTTATCAGGCGGTGGCGAGCAATGGGTGGACGCTGCGGGAATTGACGCGTTCGCGGACGACGTTGGAGGACATCTTCGTGCAAATCACGCATGAGGAGGACGAGGCCGAAGAAGAACGGCGCGAACAGCGCCGGAGCGTGCTGCGATGACGAACGTGCCGCCACTGTTGCGCCGGGAATTGAATGCGTATTTCGCGTCCGTCTTGGGATACGTAGCGCTGATGTTTTTCCTGCTGGTGATGGGAGTGACGTTTGCGGTGGTGGTCCGCTACCTCAATACCGGCCCGACCCAAATGACGGCAATGAAGATCCTGTTTAGCATGTTCTGGCTGCCGTCGCTCGTGGTCGTGCCGATGATCACCATGCGACTGTTGGCGGAAGAAAAGCGCGCGGGCACGCTGGAGATGCTGATGACCGCGCCGGTGACGGATTTTGAGGTCGTGCTGGCCAAGTATCTCGGCGCGGTTGTGCTGTATGCGATGATGTGGGCGCTGACGGGTTTCTATGTCCTGATTGTGCGGCATTTTTCCGGCAGCGAGACGATGCTCGATTTGGGCCCGATCTTCAGCGGCTATCTCGGTGTGATCGTAATTGGGCAATTCTTCATCGCCGTCGGCTTGTTGGCGTCCTCGATGACCAAGAGCCAGGTCGCCGCCGCGCTGATGTCCTTTGCGGTCGTGTTTCTGATGCTGATCGTATTGAACTGGCTGACGTTCCTGTTTCCCACCGGGCCGCTCGGCAAGGTGTTCCATGCCGTGTCGGCATTCGACCAGATGGAAGATTTTGAGCGCGGCATTGTGGACGTGCGGCCGGTGGTCTTGTATCTGAGCGGGACCGTCTTGGCGCTGTTTATCACAACGCGCGTGGTTGAATCCCGGAAATGGAGATAATGGCAGTGACGAGCGACTCCTCACAACCAGACAACAAGCCCCCGACGTTGCGTCACCGGCGGCTGGTCGTCGGCGCGAACGTGCTCGTGCAGATCCTGGCGGTGCTGGCGGTGGCGGTGATGGTCAACTGGTTGACCTCGCGACATTACCTGCGCTTTGACTGGACAAAGGCGGGTTACTACAAGCTCTCGGAGAAGACCAAGCAGCTGGTCGGAAGCTTGAAGGAGCCTGTCGACGTGGTCGTGTTCTTGCCGGAGTCCGGTCGTCAGGAATATATTCAGAAAGTCCTCGATGACGTGCGCAACCTGCTGAAAGAATTTCAATTTTATGGCAAGGACAAATTGCGGGTGGAGTACGTCGACCCGCAACGCGATCTGGCCCGCGCGCAGCAGCTCGTTACGCAATACAATTTGGATTCGCCCGACGTCGTCATCTTCGCCACTGGCAACCATCACAAGTACGTCCGGCTCGATGAAATGGTCGATCTCGACCGCGGTCAGGGAGAGATGGGGGAGGAGCCGCGGGTGAAAGCGTTTAAGGGAGAAGGGATGTTCCTGGCGGCGATCCAGACGGTGACCGAAGAAGCATCGCCCAAGGTGTATTTCCTTACCGGGCACGGCGAACGCAACCCGGAGGATTTCGATCAGGCAAACGGTTATTCGGAGATCGCCCGCTACATCAAACGCGACAATATCACGGTCGAGAAGTGGAACCTGCAGGAAAAGCAAGCGTTGCCGACCGATGCGGGCGCGATCGTGATTGCGGGGCCGCGCAAGGCGTTCTCGCAAATGGAGCTGGACGCCTTGGAGCAGTGCTTGAAGAACAAGGGACGCCTGTTCATCATGCTCGATCCGCGCCGCCAGAGCGGTTTGGAAACGTTCCTTCATCGTTGGGGCGTGCAGGTGGACGACGACCTGGCCATCAGCAAGGCGGGTGTGTTGCTCGGCACGGAGTTGTTGAATGTGAATGCGGTGGGCGCCAACTACGCGGCGCATCCGATTACGGCAAAGCTGGCCGACACGAATACGGAATTCCCGTACGCGCGTTCGGTTCGTCGCGTGCGACAACCCGAGAGCGGGACGGCGGATCAGCCGCGGGTGACCGAGTTGGTCAGGGCGGGTGCCGAATACTGGGGAGAGACGAACCCGGACGCGGAGCACGCGTCATTTAATCCAGCGACGGACATTGCGGGGCCGCTGCCGCTGGCAGTGGCGGTGGAAACCAGCAAGCCACAGGGAGTGGACGTGGATATTGGTGTGACGCGCATGGTCGTGGTGGGCACATCGCGGTTTGTGGACAACAGCGATCTCGCGGGTGGCAACCTGGATTTCTTCATGAACTCGTTGAACTGGCTGCTCCAGCGCGAGCAGTTGGTGGCCGTCAGCCCCAAGACGCCCGAGGAATTCCGCCTCGACATGTCCCCGCGCCAGCAGATGGCCGTGTACATTCTGGTGATGGGTGGCATGCCGCTGGCAGTGGCGATCGTCGGGTTGATGGTTTGGTTGGGGCGACGCAAGTGACAACCGCCGGCAATTGGCGACGCCACCGATGTCAGAGACATTGATATGAAATCGCGTACGACACTGGTTCTGGTCTTTATCGCGTTGGTGTTCGGCGGTTTTGTCGCGCTGGATTATTTCCGCGGCACGTCCACAGAGGAAGCACAGGCGAAAAGCAGGCGCGTCCTCGATTTCCAGTCGAAGGACATCCACGCGGTAAAAATCGAGTTGACCAACCATGTCTATGCGCTGGAGAAGGTTGGCGATCAATGGCAGATCGAGCAACCGTTGAAGGTCCACGCCAACTACAGCACCATCAGCTCGATTCTCGATGAACTGGAATTCGCCGAACGCAGCCGCACGATCACCGGCACAGAATTGAAAGGTGCCGCCTCCGAGGGTTTCGGACTGCAACACCCGCGCATCCGCCTCACTCTACAGGGTAAGAAACAGCCCATGGTGCTGCTTGTCGGCAACGAGACGCCGACGAAAGAAGCCGTGTACGTTCAGGCGCAAGGCAGCCAGAACGTGCTCGTCGCGCTCAAGTCGATCTACGACCGCCTGAATCGGTGCCTCGATGACTTGCGTGACCGCACAGCGATCGATTTTCTTCCCGCCTCGGCCACGCGCATCGAGATCAAGAGCGCCGACCGCGTCATCGAGCTGGCAAAATCAAACGCGGCGACAAATGCGGAACCGCGTTGGGCGTTGACGCATCCGTTGGCCGCACGCGCGGATCAACGCAAGGTCAATGAATTGCTCGCCGATTTGAATGAACTGCGTGTCGCGGATTTTGTCAGTGAAGATCCGCGGGATGTTCACACGTACCAGCTCGACGAGCCGGAGCGCGAGGTCACCATCTGGACCGGTGAATCGGGCAAGACGCTTGTGCTCGGACGTGCGCTGACGAATGACGCCGGTAAAGTGTATGCGAAACTCAAGAGCGCGGATTCGATTTACACCGTGCCGTCGGTTGCCGCGCAGAAATTCTCGGTGCAAGCAAACGATTTGCGCGAACCCCAGGTGATCGCGTTTTCCGTAGACGATGTCCGTGCGATCGAGTTGCTGCACGGTACGGACAAAATCTCTCTCATGCAGACCAATTCGGCCTGGACGATCACGACGCCCACGGCCGTGGCCGCGGAAGAAACGGCTGTGGAACAGTTGTTGAGTCATCTCAGCGGCCTGAGCGCCAGGCAATTCGCCGCAGATGTTGCCACCGATCTGGACAAGTACGGATTGGCTGCGCCGATGACCACCGTTAGCCTGCGCGGCGGGGGGACCAACGCGATTGCCCAATTGCTTGTGGGCTCGCCGGACACATCCAATACTGTTCGCTTCGTGAAGCGCGCCGACGAGCCGTTTGTCTATGGGGTTGATACCAACATCATTTCGTGGCTGCCGTCGAGCTACCTGGCACTGCGTTCCCATCGTCTGACCGGCGGCTCGTTGGAGGAGATCACCAAGCTGGTGGTCGAAGGAAAGGCGGAGAAAGTGGTCGTCGAGCGCGGGGCGGACAAGAAATGGAAGCTCGTCGAGCCGTCACAGGGAATTCTCGACAACGACGCGCTACAGCATCTATTGGACGAGTGGGGTGCGCTGCGAGCGGAACAGTTCATCCGCGAGGGCCGCGACAACCTGGCGGAGTACGGACTCGACCAGCCCGAAGTGACGATTACCGCCACGGCCGGCGATAGGACGTACTCTCTGGCGCTGGGCAAGTTGCAGGGCCCCGACAGCCGGTACGCGCTGTGGAGCGAGCCGGCATTGGTCTTCACGATTTGGACCAGCGGCGCCAATACGCTGACGAGAAGCATTGTCACGCCATCCAGACAGACGACAGCAACGGTTCCAACAACCAACGTGCCGCCAGCAGCGAGTTCCCCCGCAGCGGAGGCGATCTCGCCGCCTTCACCGAATGCCCCACCGAAACCGTGACAGTCGCAAGAGTCCTCATGAATTGACCGCTGATCCCCGAGGCCTGTGCCACAAATGAGGACGTTGACGGCTTCGAGTTTCGGGGGAATCACGTTGACGGGCCGAGACCGTGAGCTTAAGAATCCGGTTAGTGAAAGTTCTGTTCCGTTTGTTGGTCCGCTTCATGGTCGTGCTGGTGGTGCTCTCCGCGCTATCACTCGGCTACCTGCACTTCCATGGATTCCCAGGCTTCCTGAAAAAAGCCCTGATCGGAGAGCTTCGTAAGGCAGGCTACTCGGCGCAATTCGGCTCCATCCGACTGGACCTGTTTCGCGGGTTCGTGGCTTCGGAAGCAACGTTCGCGGATGCCAGGGCCCCCGAACAACCGCTGGCGAAAATCAATGAGCTTGAACTGCGGTTCAGCCTGCGGCGGCTGTTCCACAAACAGAACCCCATTCGGGCCATTCATATTGCCAATGCCGTGGTCGCGGTGCCGACGCCTCCCGACGAAAATGGCACGGCCAGGTTTACGGCGTCAGATGCGTATGCCACCTTTGAACTGGGTGACGACGGCTCGGTTCGGGTGGACAGACTCACGGGTGTTTACTGCGGCATTCGCTTGAACGTGTCGGGTTTTGTCCTGCGCGGCGCGCCGCCACCAACGACGGCCGCTTCAACGGCTCCGCAGCCGCCCGCCAATCAAGGACAGTTTCTGTTTCTAACAAAGGCGGTGCGCGAATTGAACCGTATTCAAGTGACGGAACCTCCGGACCTGCATTTGGATTTCAATCTCGATTTGAGTCAGCCTCTGGCGAGCCAGGTTACGGCAAAGTTTCACGGCAAACACCTTCAATACCGTGACCTGCTTGTTGATTCGGTCGACGTCGACATCGAAATGCGCAATGGAGCGATTGTCGTGCGTCACTGCGACGCTGCTCTCTACGGTGGTGATGTTGCCGTTCAGGGTCGCTACGATATTGCCATGGGCCAATTCGACGTGACGTTCTCCAGTGGCACTGATCCCGCGGCCATCATTCCCTTGTTCATTGAGAATGCCAGGCCGATCCTCCGCGACTTGCGCGTGGAGAAAAATCCGAAGATCACGGCCCACTATCGTCTCAGCCCGGAAACGGGCAGTGTGCCCGAATTGACCGGCACGGTTGAATCCGAAGGGTTGAATTTCCGTGGAGTCGAATTCCGTTCGATCAAGTTCGCCTTCGAGGATCGTGGACCGCAGATCAAGCTGGACGACGTTGAGGTCGTGACACCCGAAGGACGGATTGTCGGTCACGGCGATTACAATATTGAAAGCAGTGATTTCAATTACGAATTCGATAGCACGGTGGATCCAACCAGGCTTCTGCCTCTGATGATCGGTAATGTGCGGCAGATCGTCGAGCCAGCGTGGTTTGCAACGCCGCCGCACATCGTGGCAAAGGTCAGCGGAGATTTTGTCGACCCGGACGCCTTCGCGTATGATGCCCTCATCTCGGCGGACCGATGCAGTTACCGCGGCGTTGGACTGGAAGGCGCCTCGGCGAAGCTCCGACTCCGTCGAAGTCAGCTTGACACGCAGGATTTGTTGCTGCGGCGCCGTGAGGGAGATGTTCGGGGGACAATCTTTACCGACTTCAACGCCCACCGCGTCAGCTTCGACATGGCCGCCGGGGCCAACGTTTCGGAAATGGCGGGTCTCCTCGGAGATCAGGCCGCCAAAGTCATGGCGCCCTATCGGTTTGGACCGCGCACCGATGCCAGCGCCCGCGGGTTGATCGACTTTGACAACCCCTATGGGACCGCGTGGTCTGCGCGTGTAATCAACGAAGGTTTCTCGTATTGGAAGTTTACCGCCACCCGCGCGCAAGCAGCGCTCGTCTTCACGAACAACACATTGCAGATCAATGACTTCGACGCAGACTTCTATGGCGGCAAGCTCCGCGGTCGCGCGGACTTCGCCTTCTCGCGAACGGACCCAACATACAACTTTGATTTTTCAGTAGACAGTTCCGATGTCAACATGATACTCAGCGCCATCGAAGACCGCGAGAGCACCGTCACGGGATTACTGAGTGGACAGGCGACGATCAACGGGCGCGGTGCAGATTTGAACGCCTTGCAGGGGAAGGGTAGTCTTTCTGTCACCAACGGGGTCCTTTGGCAGGCTGCCCTGTTCGGGATTTTCTCGCAGGCTCTGGGGAACACGAAGGCGACTCGCTGCCAATGCACCTTTACCATTGCCGATCAGTCGGTTCGCACCGAGGATATGGACGTCTCCGCCGGTGCTTTCACAGCCAATGCCCGCGGCCAACTCGGGTTTGACGGCAAGATGGACTTCCGCGTGCAGGCGCAATTCCTGAAATCGTGGCCGGGCATCAACCTGCTAACGTGGCCTCTTACAAGGATTCTTGAATATAAAGTTGGCGGTTCGCTTGGTGATCCGAACTATCGCCCGGTAAATTTCCCAAAGGAATTGCTCCCGAGCAAATGATGCGCCGCGTCGTTTGACTTTGCAGGACCGCTTGGCTAGGCTCGCCGTCGTGAGGGTCGAACTCATCAATACCGGCAGCGAGCTGATGTTGGGCTTCACGATCAACACGCACCTCTCGTACATCGCCCGCCAACTGGCCGGCATTGGTTTGCGGCTCGACCGCCAGGTCACCGTCGCCGATGACCGCGAGGAAATGCGCGTGGCCATCGAGGAAGCGTTGGCGCGCAGCGATGTCCTCATGATCACGGGCGGACTCGGCCCCACTTCCGATGATTTCACTCGCGACGTTGTCGCCGAATTGCTCGGGCGTAAACTCGTTCGCGACGAAGTTGTGGCCGCTCACATCGCGGCGCGCATTCGCAAGCGGGGGATTCGGCTCCCGGAATCGATTTATGTCCAGGCCCTGGTGCCGGTCGGCGCGCAGGTGTTGCCCAATCGTAATGGCACCGCGCCCGGTCTGGCGTTGGACCATGAAGGCAAACTGGTTCTCTTGCTGCCCGGCCCGCCACGTGAATTGAAACCGATGTTCGACGAGTATGTCCTGCCCGTGTTGGAGAAACAGTTTGGCGCCGAGGCCCGTTTTGATTGCCGCACATTCAAAGTCGTGGGACTGGCCGAATCTGTCGTCGAAGAAAAAGTCGCTCCGTCGCTGGCCGATCTAAAGGACATAGAACTCGGCTACAGCGCCAAGATGGGCGAGGTCGAAGTCCGCGTTATCTCGCATCTCAAATCGACTGCCGATGAGGCCGAGAAACGAATCCGAGCCACCTTGGGCGATAGTATCTATGGAATCGGTGACGACCGCCTGGAAGAGGTCGTGGTGAAGTTGCTGACCGCCGCACGCAAGACCATCGCGGTTGCCGAGTCCTGCACCGGCGGGACGATCGCCAATCGAATCACGAACGTTAGCGGTGCCAGTGAAGTGTTCATCAATGGTTGTGTCACCTATTCCAACGAGTCCAAGGTGCGGTTGCTCGGTGTGCGAGACGAAACATTGAAGGCGCACGGCGCGGTGAGCGAGGAAGTTGCCCGCGAGATGGCCGAGGGTATCCGCACGAGCAGCGGGACGGACTTTGCCGTCAGCGCCACGGGCATTGCGGGTCCGACCGGCGGCACGCCGGACAAACCGGTTGGCCTTGTCTACATCGGCCTCGCGACCCCCAAACGCACCGATGTCCGTCGCCACATCCTGACCTTCGACCGCGAGACCTTCAAATTCTTCGTGTCCCAGTATGCGCTCGATGCCGTGAGGCGTGAGCTTCTCAAACAATGATCCGCGTTAAGTGTGGTCGAAGCTGCTGCGTGTCAATGTGATGACCTCGCGCAGGCGTGACAGGAATGGGGCAATGGGCTAAGCTGGCAGAATGAAACCGAAAGTCAGAAAGAAGAAGGCGAGCGGGTCTCTGAGTTGGAAGCGACGATGGGAACCCATCTTTCGCGCCGCCAGGCAGGGCCGCCTTCCGGATCGACTGCTCGGTGTGATGGAAATGACGCAAGGCATGTGTGCATTGCGACGGAGCTGTATCGTCGTGCCCGAGAAAACGCGGCGACGCTGATGCTAACCTATCCCGAACTGTTACGTGCGATGCACGAAAGCGGTGCAGACTATGTCCTGATGGGACTCAGCGCTGCTGCAGCCTATGGCTCAACACTGGCATCGAACGACTTCGATTTCTTCATCCGCCCTGATCCTGCGCATCTGGATCGAGCGCGAGACGCATTTCGCCAATTGGGCATGACCGAGTCCTTCCCGACTGTGGCGTCTTCTAATCTGATCTCCTCGGAAGCCACGGTGAGATTTGTAGATCCTCTCGGGGGACCATTCATCGATCTTATGACCCACATTTCGGGACCGACCTTTGACGAGGTGTGGCGAGACCGCCAAGTAAGGGACTTGGGAAAAATCCGTGTCCGGGTTGCCAGTTTGGAGCACATCGTTGCATCCAAGCGCGCGGCCAATCGCGAAAAGGACCGCTACGCCTTGAAGCGCTTGGAAGAGGACTTGGGACGCGAGATCAAGGAACGGAGGACCGCATATCGTGCGAGGAAGCGGACGAAATGATCCGCGCCTTCATTGCCATCGACATTCCGGATGATGTCCGCGCCGCCGTCGAGGAGGCGCAGGCGCGTTTGAAACGGGCGCATGTTGGTGTGAAAATCTCGTGGACGAAGGTCGATAACCTTCACCTCACGTTGCAATTTCTCGGTTACATCGAAGAAGAGGTGGTCGATAAGATCAAGTCCGGGCTGCAATTTGTGGCCGGGCAGCATCGATCGTTTGATTTGGCGGTTCATGGCGCGGGAGCCTTTCCCAACGAAAGCCGGGCCCGCGTCATCTGGGTTGGCTTCGATGATGTTACCGACCGGCTGAAAGCACTCACCCGGGCGGTGCAGCAGGCGATGCAGCCGCTGGGCTTCGAGGCCGAACACCGCGAGTTTTCGGCCCATCTGACGCTCGGACGCATCAAGGTTCCACGCCCGGACGTTGCGTTGACAAGGGCCATCGATTCCCTTAAGAATACGGCGTTCGGGACGTTGCAGGTCGAGGCCATCCATTTATTTGAGAGCCAGCTTCATCCCGAAGGTTCGATTTACAGTAAACTTTCGACACACGCACTGGGAGTGCCGAACTAACAGGAGACTTCGCCATGCCCGCAAAAGGTGAGGATACAAAAGTGGAAACCAAGGAAAAAGACGCCGCCAAGGCCAGTGCGCTGAAGGACAAGAACCTGCAGGCGGCGTTGGCCGCCATCGAGAAGCAGTACGGCTCGGGCTCGATCATGCGTTTCGGTGACGAGACAGCACGGGTGAACATTCCCGTGATCCCCACAGGCGCGTTGTCGCTCGATCTCGCGCTCGGCGTGGGTGGTATTCCGCGGGGACGCGTCACGGAAGTGTTCGGCCCCGAAAGCAGTGGCAAAACGACGCTCATGTTGAGCGTGATCGCCAGCGCGCAGCGGGCGGGTGGTCTGGCGGCGTTTGTCGATGTCGAGCACGCGGTGGACCCCTCATACGCGAAACGCATCGGTGTGAATCTCGATGATTTGCTGATCAGTCAGCCGGACAGTGGCGAGGAGGCGTTGACGATTACCGAGACGCTCATTCGCAGCAATGCGGTGGACGTGATCGTGGTGGATTCGGTTGCCGCGCTCGTGCCGCGCGCGGAATTGGAAGGCCAAATGGGCGATGCGACGGTCGGCGCGCAGGCGCGATTGATGAGCCAGGCAATGCGCAAGCTGACTTCGTGCATTCACAAGGCCAAGACGGCGTGTATTTTCACCAACCAGATTCGCGAGAAGATTGGCGTGATGTTCGGCAATCCCGAGACGACGCCCGGCGGGCGCGCATTGAAATTCTATTCCAGCGTGCGTATCGATATGCGCCGCATCAACGTCATCAAAGACAGCGCGGGGAAGGTCGTCGGCAGCCATGTGCGGGCCAAGGTCGTGAAAAACAAGGTGGCCCCGCCGTTTTGCGAGTCCGAGTTCGACATCATGTACGACGTCGGCATCGCGAAGGAAGGCTCGGTCATTGACGTAGCGACCGATCTCGGCGTGATTGAGAAGAAAGGCTCCTGGTTGGCCTACGACGGCCAGCAAATCGGCCAGGGGCGCGAATCCGCCAAGGATTTCCTCCGCGAGAACGGGAAGATGCTCGATGCGATCATCGCCTCGGTACGACAGAAAATCAGCGACGGCGCCAGCCTCGGCAAGCGCATTGGCGGCACCGAGTAAGTGTCTTTCTTTACGCTGTCATCTTTAGCGTGTCGAAGGGTCTCTGTCGTTTCCCGGTAACGGCTGAGATTCTTCGCTTCGCTCAGAATGACAAATCCAGTAAATTGATAGCGTCATGACCTCAGCCGAAATACGCCGGAGCTTTCTGGATTTTTTCCGCGAGAAACGGCACACCATCGTGCCGTCGAGTTCGCTGCTGCCCGATGCGCCGAATCTGTTGTTCACCAACGCGGGCATGAACCAATTCGTGCCGATCTTCCTTGGCCAGCGCGCGCCCGACGTGGACAAATGGCCGGGCGCGGTGCCTGGTTCGCCCACGCGCGCGGCGGACACGCAGAAATGCATCCGCGCCGGGGGCAAACACAACGACCTGGAAGATGTCGGCCTCGACACGTATCACCACACGTTTTTCGAGATGCTCGGCAATTGGAGCTTTGGCGATTATTTCAAGAAAGAAGCCATCGATTGGGCTTGGGAACTTCTCGTCGAACGCTGGCACTTCCCGAAGGAACGACTGTATGCGACGTACTTTCAGGGTGACGACAAAGCTCCCGCAGACATCGAGTCGCGCGACTTGTGGAAGCGCTATTTGCCGGATGACCACATCGTCCCCGGCGACCGCAAAGATAATTTCTGGATGATGGCCGACACCGGTCCCTGCGGTCCGAACAGTGAAATCAGCCTCGACCTCACCCCCAACGGCGATGGCGGGGTGAAGCTCGTCAATTCCGGCAGCCCGCTCTGCATCGAAATCTGGAACCTCGTGTTCATCCAGTTCAATGCGTTGCCCGATGGGAGATTTGAACCGCTACCGGCCAAGCACGTGGACACCGGCATGGGGTTCGAGCGGGTGTGTTCGATGATCCAATGCACGAAGGGCTTCCAGGATTTCACCCGACCGGTCTCCAACTATGAAACAGATGCTTTCTCGCCAATCTTCCGCGAACTGGAAAAGCTCAGCGGCAACAGGTACACGAACACATTGCCAGAGCCCGGGGTCTTGCCTCACGGCCAAATAGCGGTCGACATTGCGTTTCGCGTCATCGCCGATCACATCCGCTGCCTGAGCTTTGCGATTGCCGATGGAATAGCGCCGAAGAATGACGGTCGCGGGTACGTTTTGCGCCGTATTCTGCGTAGAGCAGCCCGCTATGGCCGTACTCTAGGGTTTCACGAGCCATTTTTGTATAAGCTTGTAGATGTCATCAGCAAAACAATGGGAGACGCGTTCCCAGAGATTAGGAACGAGAGTAGGAGAAACAACGTCAAATTCGTAATTGAAACTGAAGAGAAAGCTTTTAATCGCCGGCTGGAACACGGAGTGGCCCTTTTTGAAGAAGTTGTCTCCGGGCTTAACGGGAATGTCTTTCCCGCCAAAGAGGCGTTTGAGCTATACGACACTTACGGTTTTCCAGTGGACCTCACTGAGCTCATGGCTCGCGAGCGAGGGCTGACCGTTGATACGACCAGTTTCAAGGAGCTGATGGAGGAACAACGGAAGCTCGCGCGACAGGATTACGAGAAGAAGAAGTCAACTGTCAGTGTCGTAACCGAAGATCTACAAGTAGAGCCGACTCAGTTTGTTGGATACGACAACCTAGAAGCAGAGGCACTCGTAACAGCTGTAAGGTCGGTAACGGCGTATCTTGATCCCCGGACCCGGCAGCGGGCAGAACTGTTTCAGATAGAACAAAGTCATGAATTTGATGTCATTCTTGATAGAACACCCTTCTATGCTGAAATGGGCGGCCAAGTTGGAGACAAAGGATTACTTGGTTCTGCGCAAGTATTAGACACGCAAACGCAGGGAGGCGTGTATGTTCATCGTTGCAGCATACCTCTAACTGAAGGCCAGAAGGTTCGCGCGGCGGTGGACGTGCCACGTCGGTCCAATATCCAGCGGCATCACACCGTGACGCATTTGTTTCATTGGGCGTTGCATGAGGTGGTGAGCCGGGAGGCGCGGCAGAAGGGGTCGCTGGTCGCGCCGGACCGGTTGCGCTTCGATTTCAATCACCCGGAACATTTGTCCGACCAGCAGATCGCCGACATCGAGAAGCTGGTGAACGAGCGGATCAAGGAAAATGCGGCGGTGTACTGGTTCGAGATGCCGTATGCGGACGTGCGCGGCAAACCGAACATCATGCAGTTTTTCGGCGACAAGTATGGCGATGTCGTCCGCATCGTGCAGATCGGCGGGCACGACAAGGCGCTGGATGGTTATTCGATGGAACTGTGCGGTGGAACGCACACCAGGACGACGGGCGAACTCGGATTGTTCAAGATCATGCGTGAGTCGGCGGTCGCGGCCGGGATTCGCCGTGTCGAAGCGGTGTGCGGGCAATTTGCTCTCGAGTTCATCCAGAAGCAGGGCGAACAGGAGAAGGCCGAGGCGGAGAAGGCCAGGGCACGGGAACAGGAGAAGGAACTGGCCAAACAGCGTCAGGCTGCGATGCAATCGAAGGCGCCGGCAATTGCGGAACAGTTGCTCGCGAAGCAACAGGGCAAGGTGCTCGTCAGCAACCTCGCTGAAGCGACTCCCGACTTACTGCGCGCGGTGGTCGATGCATTGAAGACGAAGGTGACCAGCGGCGTTGTCGTGTTGGGTGGCGCTACCGAAGGCAAAGTTTCCCTGATCTGTTACGTGACACCTGACCTCGTAAAGCAAGGCAAGCATGCGGGCAAGATTGTGGGGGAACTCGCCAAGATTTGTGGCGGCGGTGGTGGTGGCCGCCCGGATACGGCTCAGGCCGGTGGCAAACAGCCCGAAAAACTGGCGGAAGCCCTGGCGGCGGTGCCGCGCATTGTCGGTTCGTGACGCGCTTGCTCTCGCGGACGCATCGCTTTATCATCCGCTCCCATGCTCGACATCAAACTCATTCGCGAAAAACCGGATTTCGTGGTGGAGCGATTGTCCTCGCGCGGAGCAAAAGACGCGAGGGCCGTGATCGACAAAATCATCGACTTCGACAAGAAGCGCCGCGAGTTCGCAGTCAAGTGCGACAACTTTAAGTCCGAGGTAAATCGATGGGCCAAAGAGATTGGTAAGTTGAAAGCCCAAGGCAAGGATGTGACGGATCTGACAGCTCGGAGTAAGGAATTGGGAGGGATGATTACCGAGTTGGATACGTTGGTTGCTACACACTCTGCCCAGCTGGAAGAAGCCATGCTGTTGGTTCCCAATCTACCACATGAGAGTGTTCCAATCGGAAAAGATTCCGCGGGCAATTCCGAAGTGCGGCGTTGGGGGGAAGCGCCGAAATTCGAGTTTTCACCGAAAGCGCATTGGGACATCGGGGAACAACTGGGGATTTTGGATTTCGCACGGGCGGCGAAGATCTCTGGTAGCGGATTCATTCTCTACAAGGGCGCGGGCGCGCGGCTGGAGCGGGCGCTGATCAATTGGCTGCTCGATTTGCACACGCGCGAGCACGGGTTTACGGAAGTATTTCCGCCGTTTCTCATCAACCGCAACGCGATGATCGGGACGGGACAGTTGCCGAAGTTTGAGGAGGACATGTATCGGTTGCGGGACGAGGACATGTATCTCGCGCCGACCGCCGAGGTGCCGGTGGCGAACATTCATCGCGAAGAGATTTTACGGGAAGACCAGTTGCCGATCTATTATTGCGCGTACACGCCCTGTTTCCGTCGCGAAGCGGGCGCGGCGGGCAAACAGACGCGTGGCATGATCCGCGTGCATCAGTTCGACAAGGTCGAGCTGATCAAGTTCGTGAAGCCCGAGACGAGCTACGATGAACTCGAGAAGATGACGGTCAACGCCGAGCGTGTGCTGCAATTGCTCGGGCTGCATTATCGCGTCGTGCTGCTGTGCACGGGCGACGTGGGATTTGCCAGCGCGAAGACATACGACATCGAAGTGTGGGCACCGGGCCAGAACGCGTATCTCGAAGTGTCGAGCTGTTCGAATTGCGAGGATTTCCAGGCACGGCGGGCCAACATCCGTTTCAAGGGCGCGGACGGCAAGAACCGGTTTGTGCACATTCTCAACGGCAGCGGCACCGCGCTGGCGCGTTTGTACGTGGCGGTGCTGGAGACCTATCAGCAAGCCGACGGCAGCGTGAAAATCCCCGAGGTGTTACTGCCGTACATGGGCGGATTGAAAGAGATCCGGCCTTCCTAAAGAGAAGTCATGCTCCTGAAAGTTCAAGCGGCTCTGGCGAAAATGCTCGAGCCGGGCGAAGCACTCCTCGTTGGCGTGTCCGGCGGGCCGGATTCCGTTGCGCTGCTCGATGCGCTCGTCAAATCCGGTTGGCGTCCGCACGTTTGCCACCTGAATCATCAATTGCGCGGAGCCGACAGCGACGCGGACGCGGAGTTTGTGCGGCGGCTCGCGGGGCAGTATGGGCTGTCGAGCACGATCGAATCGTGCCAAGTCGCGTCGGATGAGGACAGCGCCCGGCGCGCCCGGCACGAGTTCTTCATGCGCGTCGCCGAACGGATGGGCGTCCACAAGCTCGCGCTGGCGCATACGGCGGACGATCAGGTGGAAACATTCCTGCTGCGATTGTTGCGTGGCGCGGGTGTGCCCGGTCTGGTCGGCATCTGGCCCGAACGCCAGTTTGGCCCGTTGCGCGTGATTCGACCTTTGTTGAAGGTGCGGAGGGTCGAAGTGCTTGAGTATCTAAGCGCCCAAGGGTTGAAGTTTCGCGAGGATTCGTCCAACGCCGACACGCGGTTCACGCGCAACCGCATTCGTCACGAGTTGCTGCCGTTGCTGGAGCGCGAGTTCAACCCGGCCATCCGCGACGTGCTGCTCAACACCGCGGAGATTCTGCGCGATGAGGATTTCTACCTGCTGCACCACGTGGCGCAACGATTTTACGTGGCGGTTTGCCAGAACGACGCGGTCAACGTGAAGGCGTTGGCGAATTGTCCGGTGGCCATCCAACGTCGCGCGCTACGGTTCTGGCTCGGGGGCGATTCCGAGAACGGGCCAAGTTTTGGTTTTGACCAGATCGAGTCGGTGAGGCACGCGGCGCTCGGAGATTCGCCCAGCGCTGAGATCGATCTGCCGGATGATTTGGTTGTGTACCGCGAGTACGAGTGGCTGCAGAAAGCCAGCCGACGGGAGTTGGAGGCGGTGCGCGGTCGCTGGCCGTTGAGCTTGTCCGGGGAAACGACGATCGGCGAACTCGGCGTGAAGTTCGTAATCGGCGAAGAAGGCGAGCGGTTCGACGCCGACGCGCTGGGGCAGGGGTTGTTCGTGCGCACGTGGGAGAACGGCGACCGGTTCCAGCCCTTGGGCATGAGCGAGGCGAAAAAGCTACAGGATTTCTTTGTGGACGAGAAAGTGCCGCGGCGGCGACGTGGTCGTGTGCCGTTGGTGTGCGCGGCGGACGGTCGTATCGGGTGGGTCGTGGGACATCGAATTGCCGAGCCGTTCAAGGTGACGGAGCGTACGCGGCGCATCGTGCGGGTGAGGGCGGAGTCGATTCAAGGTTGACAAGCCTTGGGGGGCGGGTTGTAATCCCGCGCATTCATGCAATCCAAGGCCAAAGGGGCACCCCGGCGGGTGCGCGTCGATCTGGGTGAGCGCAGCTATGATATTCTGATCGGCAGCGGATTACTGTCGCAAACGGCGGAGTACCTGCGTCCACTCAAGTTGGGCAAGCATGGCGTGATCATCACCGACACCAATGTCGAGCCGCGCTACGCAGGTCCGCTGCGCGAGGCGCTCGGCAAAGGCGGGATCACGGTCGAAGTGCTGAGTGTGCCGGCGGGTGAGGGATCGAAATCGTTGCGCCAGGCCGATCGGATTTTCGAGAAACTGCCGTCACTGGGGTTGGATCGTCAATCTTTCGTCATTGCCCTCGGGGGCGGCGTGGTGGGAGATTTGGCCGGGTTTGTGGCGGCCAGTTATTTGCGCGGCCTGGCGCTCGTGCAAATGCCGACGAGTTTGCTGGCGCAGGTCGACAGCTCGGTCGGCGGGAAGGTGGGCGTGAACCTGCCGCAGGGTAAAAACCTTGTTGGCGCATTCTATCAACCGCGACTCGTTCTCGCGGATACCGACACACTCGCGACCTTGCCCGCGCGCGAACTGCGTTCGGGCTTTGCGGAAGTGATCAAGCACGGGGCGATTCGCGACGCAGGTTTTTTTGAGTGGTTGGAACGGGAGTACAAGCAGGTGCTGGCGCTCCATCCGGACGCCGTGGCCCGCGTGGTGCGCCGTTGCTGCGAGATCAAGGCCGAGGTGGTCAGTGCGGACGAGCGCGAGTCGGGGCTGCGGGCGATTTTGAATTTTGGCCACACGCTTGGCCACGCGATGGAGTCGCTGTCGGAATACGTGGGGCTATTGCACGGCGAAGGCATCTCCATGGGGATGTGCTGTGGCGCGCGGCTGTCGGTAAAGCGGGCCGGCTTGAGCGAAGAGGAAGCCGGGCGGGTGGGCGATTTGATTGCGGCCAGCGGCTTGCCGACCCGTCTCGGCGGCAGTTTCAAGCTGGAGGAATTATTGGCGGCGGCGCGGCTCGACAAGAAGGCTCGCAACAGCAAGCTGCGGTTTGTGCTGCTGAAGCGTCTGGGCGAGGCCGTGGTTTCGGACGCGGTCACAGACGCGGATTTTGTGGAGGTTATGGATGTCTGCCGTTGACGAGAGCATCGTCCGCGAATTCTTCGAGTTACACGGTTTCCTTGTGTGTCAGCGGCGCAAGTATATCGTGCAGACGCGACAGAAAAGCGCCGATGAGGAAGTGGATTTGATCGTGCTGAACCCGGTCGCGCCGCCGGGGGCGACGCCGACGGAATTTGAAATCACGTCGAAGACGTTATCACAGGTTTCGCGGGCGATCGTGGCCGTGAAGGGCTGGCACACGGAGATCTTTGCGCCGGGGCTGCTGGCGCATCAGCCGAAGATCTTCCGGTTTGTGGAGAAGCGGGCCATCGACGAAGCGCAACGGCTGGTGGGGAGCGAAGGGTTGGTAAAACTGTTGGTCGTGCCGGGACTGCCACGGGACAACAAGACCCGACAGCGGAGCATCGAGTTGTTGCGGTCGAAGGGAGTCGATGGCGTGATCTCGTTTCGTTCGATTCTGCAGGAGTTGATTGCGAGCGTGGCGACGAATCGCAACTACCAGAAATCGGATCTCCTGCAAACGTTGCGGCTGCTGAAGAATTACGAGTTGCTGAAAGAGCCGCAGATGGAATTCAAGTGGAAGCGCCGCACCAAGAAGGCGGCTGCATAGAGAGGTCGCGGTTTTGTCCGTGGTGGAAGCGCGCATGACTTCGCGCGAAGCATACATCGCACTCAATATGGTAGACGGCGTTGGACCGATTCGTCTCCGCGCGTTGTTGGACCGGTTTAACGAGCCGCAGGCGATTCTCTCGGCGACGAAAGCCGACCTGATGCAGGTGGAGGGCGTGGGAGAAGAAGTCGCGCGAAGCATCACGAGTTGGCGTGAGAAAGTCGATCTCGATGAAGAGTTGGGGCGGATCGAGAAAGCCGTTGTGCGAGTCGTGACCCGGGATGACCCGGAGTATCCCAAGAATCTGCGGGAAGTCTACGACCCGCCAATCATCTTATATGTAAGGGGAACGCTTTCGGAGCGCGATGCGCTGGCGATTGCTGTTGTCGGTTCGCGACGGACAACGTTGTACGGCCAGGACATGGCGCGAAAGTTGGCGTATCAATTGGGTCGCGTCGGCGTGACGGTAGTGAGCGGCCTGGCGCGAGGGATCGATACGGCCGCGCATAACGGGGCCCTGCAAGCGAAGGGCCGGACGGTGGCGGTGATCGGTTGCGGAATCGACATCGTGTATCCGGCGGAGAACGAGAAGCTGGCGAACGAGATCGTTGAGAAGGGCGGCGCGGTGGTGACGGAATTCCCGTTCGGCGTGAAACCGGATCGGCAAAACTTTCCGATGCGGAACCGCATCATAAGCGGTTGGTCACTCGGCACAGTGGTGGTCGAGGCGAACCTGAAAAGCGGGGCGTTGATCACAGCCAACCAGGCGGCGGAGCAGGGGCGACAAGTGTTCGCGGTGCCGGGACGGGCCGATTCAATTTTGTCCAGGGGGACGAACAAATTGATCAAGGATGGCGCAAAATTGACCGAGGATGCGGAGGACATACTGGGCGAATTTGAGTACCTGTTGCCAAAAAGGGCCACCGAGCAGGTAGAGGCCGCATCCGGGGGCGGAGGAACCAAACCTGCTTTGGTGTTGAGCGATATGGAGGAAAAAGTGATGGCGCAACTGGGCCGGGAGGAAACGGCCATTGATGACATCATCCGCGCCAGCGGTTTGACAACGGCGTGTGTTTCCGCAACCTTGTTGTCGTTAGAGATGAAACGGCTGGTGCGGCAATTGCCGGGAAAGTTGTACGTGCGCAACTCGATTTTCCAGCCGTGATGGCAACAAAGTAGAAATGTATGGCGAAAAAACTGGTCATAGTTGAGTCCCCCGCGAAAGCGAAGACGATCAACAAGTATTTGGGATCGGACTTCAGCGTGAAGGCGTCCATGGGACACGTGCGCGATCTGCCCGAGCGCAAGTTCGGCGTGGAGATCGAGAATAACTTCGAGCCGACGTATCAGGTATCCAAGAAGAAGGGCCAGATCGTCAACGATCTCAAACAGGCCGCCAAGGACGCCGAGACAATTTATCTGGCATCAGACCCCGACCGTGAAGGCGAAGCGATTGCCTGGCATCTGCAGGAGATTTTGAAGAGCAAGCGGAACGGCCCGGAGTTCTTCCGCGTGCAGTTCAACGAAATCACCAAGAACGCGGTGCGAGCGGCCTTCGACCACCCGGGGCAGGTGGACATGAAGCTGGTCGATTCGCAACAGGCGCGGCGAATTCTCGATCGCATCGTCGGGTACAAGATTTCGCCGTTGCTGAACAAGCGGGTGGCGCATGGGTTGAGCGCCGGACGGGTGCAATCCGTCGCGGTGCGCCTCGTGGTGGAACGGGAGCGCGAGATTCGTGCGTTCAAGCCGCAGGAATATTGGTCGGTCGAGGCCGAGTTGCGGAAGTTGGTCGATCCGAAGGATCATTTTCTGGCGCGGCTGATCCAGGTGGGAGACAAAAGGGTCAAGTCACCCAACGGGGAAGCGAAAGCTGACATCATTATTATTGGAAGCAAAGAGCAAGCGGATGCGCTTCTCGCTGACCTGCAGCAGTGCGAATACCAGGTCGCCAAGATCGACATCAAGCCGAAGAAGCGGAGCGCGCCGCCGCCGTTCATGACGAGCACGCTGCAACAGTCCGCGTCAAAGGCGCTGGGCATGGGCACATCGAAGACGATGATGGTCGCGCAGCAACTCTACGAAGGTATGGAGGTCGGCGACGAAGGTTCGGTCGGTTTGATCACGTACATGCGTACCGACTCGTTCAATGTTTCGAAGGAAGCGCAGGCGGAGGCGCTGGCATTCATCCGTGAGACCATCGGTCCGGACTACGCGCCGGAGACCCCGAATTTTTACAGGTCGAAGAAGGACGCGCAAGGAGCGCACGAGGCGGTCCGTCCGACATCGGTGCGACGGACGCCGGACAGCGTGCGGGCGTACCTCGATCACGACCAGTTCCGTCTTTACAAGCTGATTTGGGAGCGGTTTGTCGCCAGCCAGATGACGCCCGCCGAGATGAAGGTGACGAGCATCGATATTGACGCGCGCCGAGAGGCGAAGTTTTTCCTGTTCCGCGCCACGGCGACCGAGGTGGTGTTCGCGGGTTGGTTGAAGATTTACGGCGTCGAGGAGGAGGCGGAGAAGAAGGCTGAGAGCGAGAAGCCATCGGAGGAGGAGGAAAACAAGAAGCTGCCACCGTTGAGCGAGAACGAGCGGTTGCATCTGATCAAGCTCCACCCCGAGCAACATTTTACGGAACCGCCGCCGCGCTTCAGCGAAGCGACGCTGGTAAAGGCCCTGGAAGAACTTGGCATCGGCCGGCCGAGCACGTATGCGCCGACGATTGCGACGATCCAGAAGCGGCGCTACGTGTTAAGAGAAAAGGGCCGTCTTACGCCGACGCAACTCGGCGAGATCACGACCGACATTCTCGTCAAGCACTTCACGAAATTGCTCGACGTGCAGTTCACGGCGCAGATGGAAGAGCTGCTCGACGAAATCGAAGAGGGCAAGGTCGAGTGGCACCACATGCTCGGCGACTTCTACAAGGACTTCGAGCCAACGTTGAAAGCCGCGACGGACAATATGGAGGACGTGCGGCCCAAGGCGATCCCGACGGACATCAAGTGCGAACTGTGCGGTGAGATGTTGGTGATCCGTCCCGGCAAGAACGGTGAATTTCTGGCTTGCTCGGCGTATCCGAAGTGCAAGAATACAAAAAACTTCAAACGCGCGGAAGACGGGAGCATTCAGGTCGTGGAAAAGGAAGAAACCGGCATCAAATGCGAAAAGTGCGGCTCGCCGATGGTCATCAAAGCCGGCAAACGCGGGGAGTTTCTCGCGTGTTCGGGCTATCCGGAGTGCAGGAACGCGAAATCGTTCGCACGGGATGCGGAGGGCAAGATTACGGTGATCGAGAAGCCGCAGCCGGTGACGACGGACATCAAGTGCGAGAAGTGCAGTTCGCCGATGGTGATTCGCAACAGCCGGCGCGGGCCGTTTCTGGCGTGTTCGGGCTATCCGAAATGCCGCAATGCGAAGCCGTTGCCGGATGAATTGAAAGACAAAGCCCCGCCGCCTCCGCCCAAGGAAGAGCCGGTGATGACCGACGAGAAGTGCGAGAAGTGCGGCTCGCCGATGGTGAAGCGCCGTGGACGGTTCGGTGAATTTCTCGGTTGCTCGGCGTATCCGAAGTGCAAGAACATCAAAAAACTGGCGCCGTTAGCCGCGTAACGGACGCGCTGACCGAGGAGTTTCTCAATTACCTCCTCGTCGAACGTAATGTCTCGACGTTGACCATCCGCAATTACTCTGCCGACATTGTGGCGTTTGCCACCTGGTTCGGGGAGAAGTACAAACAGGCGTGCGATTGGCGGAGGGTCGATCCGTTTCATCTCCGCGGGTATCTGGTTCACCTCAACGAGCGGAAATTCGATCGCGCGACGATTCATCTCAAGATGTCGGCGTTGCGAAGTTTGTTCAAATGGCTGGTGCGCACCGAGCGGGTGAAACAGAATCCGCTGGTGGGGCTGACCCTTCCGAAGAAAACGCGGAAACTGCCGAAATTCCTGACGATTCAGCAGGTGGAAGCGCTCTTGGAAGCGCCCTTGAAAGGCAAGGCGAAGGACGGGTTGTCCGCGTGGCGCGACAAGGCGATTTTGGAAACGCTCTACAGCGCCGGAATGCGCATTCACGAACTCGTCCAGCTCAACGATGACGACATGGATGTGCTTGGCGAAGTCGTGCGCGTTCGCGGCAAGGGCAAAAAGGAGCGGCTGGCGGCGCTCGGCGGGCCGGCGATCGACGCGCTGCAGAAGTATCTCCAATTACGGGCGCGGAGCACGCGCGGACCGCTATTTGTGAACAAATTCGGGGACCGTCTGACCGCGCGCAGCATCCAGCGAATGTTGAAGAAATACCTGATCGCCGCGGGACTCGATCCGTCACTGACCCCGCACAAACTGCGTCACAGTTTTGCGACGCACATGCTCGATGCCGGCGCCGATCTCCGCAGTGTTCAGGAACTCCTCGGCCACGCCAATCTCTCCACGACGCAAATCTACACGCACATCACGCCCGAACGCCTGAAGAAGGTTTACGAAAAAGCGCACCCGCGGGCATGAGGCACCATAAAGCGGCAAAGCGCTGACAAGTCAGCGCACTCCATACCAGAAACGGCTCAGGCCCGGCTGAGGTATTTGCCGGTGCGGGTGTCGACGCGGATGGTGTCGCCGGGGTTGATGAAGATCGGGACGCCGACTTCGATGCCGGTTTCGACTTTGGCAGGCTTGGTGACGTTGGTGGCGGTGTCGCCGCGGATGCCGGGGGGTGCGTCAATGACCTTGAGGTCAACGGCGGGCGGAAGCTCGAGTTCGGCGACCTTGCCTTCGACCTCGGTCAGGCTGCAGCGGAGGTTTTCGGTGAGGTAATTCTTGGAGTCGCCGAGGAATTCTTCGTTGAGGGTGATCGTCTCGTAGGTTTCCGGGTCCATGAAATGATAGCCGGCCTGGTCTTTGAAGCTGAAGTCCACGGGTTTGGTGGTTTTGGAAACGACCACGATGGTTTCGGTGGAGGTAAAGCGGACGACAGAGGACTTGCCCGTTTTCAAGCTGCGCAAGGTGGCCTGGACGAAGGCGCGCAGATTGCCCGGCGTGCGGTGCTGCATGTCGAGCACGACGCAGACGTCGTTGTTGTATTTGACGGCCATTCCTTTGCGAAGATCGTTGGCTGACGGCATTTGTAAAACCTCTTCCTTTCCTAGTCTTTCATCCCGGTCAGAGCGAGTAGCATCTTTATGCGAGACCCTTCGCTTCGCTCAGGGTGACGCCTTCGGCGTCACATAATTTTGAATTTCGGCAGGTCTTGTGAATCGACAATGCCGACAGGGTGTTTATTCTCGTTGACCACAATCAAATCGTCAATCTGTCGTTGCTCAAAAATCTTGAGGGCCTCGACGGCGAGCGCGTCCTGTCGAATGGTGATCGGGTTCGGCGTCATCACGGCGCGGATTGGGGATCGAAGCAATTCGGCCTCGGGACCGCGGGAGAAGAGGCGACGAAAGTCGCCGTCGGTAAACACCCCGGCGATGCGTCCCTGTTTGTTCACGATGCTGATGGTGCCCGATCTGGCCTTGGTCATGGCCAGGAGCGCGTCCTTCACGCTGCGGTAGTCGGCGATGACGGCATTGCGGTTGCCCGTGCGCATGATGTCCTTGATCTGGAGGAGCATCGTGCGGCCGATGGCACCGGCGGGATGCAACCACGCATAGTCCGATTTCTTGAAGCCGCGCGCTTTCAGGACGCACATGGCGAGGGCATCGCCAAGCGCCAGCATCGCGGTGGTGCTGGACGTTGGCGCGAGATTGAACGGACAGGCTTCCTTCTTCACGTTCACGCGCAGGACGATGTCGCTGTGGCGAGCGAGCTGGGATTTGGCATGTGAGGTCACCGAGATGATGGTGACGTCGAAGCGTTTGATTGCCGGCAAAATGCGGGACAACTCCTCCGTCTCGCCCGAATAGCTGAGGGCCAAGACGCAATCCCCATCGTTGATGACGCCGAGGTCGCCGTGCAACGCGTCCACGGAATTGAGCAGGACGCTGGTGGCGCCCGTGCTGGTGAGCGTGGCGGCGATTTTCTGGCCGATATTGCCGGACTTGCCGATGCCGGTGACCACGACCTTGCCGCGATTGCCGAGGCACTTGACGATGGCCTCAACGGCTTTGGAAAAGTTCTCGTCGAGACAGGCGCGCGTCTGGCGCAGGCCGTCGATCTCGATGTCGAAGACAGTTTTCGCTAGCGTGACGTAATTCATGGAAGCACGGCAGACGCCAGGATACTGGATGCGGCGGCGTTTGGCAAGGCGCGCCTCACCACCATCGCGTCACGCCTTTTTCAGATTGTCTTCGTACCACTGAATCGTGGCGCGGAGTCCGTCTTCAAAGGTCATTTTGGCCTGGAACCCAAACTCGCGGGCGGCCCTCTGGACGTCGAGACAACGGCGGGGTTGGCCGTCGGGCTTGGTCGCATCCCAGCGGATCTCTCCCGAGAATCGGGAGAGTTTGGCGACAAGGTTGACCAGATCCCGAATCGAAATCTCGTGTCCGCTTCCGAGGTTGACGGGATCCGGTTTATTGTAACGCTCGGCGGCAAGAAGGATGCCTTCCGCGGCGTCCGTGACGTAGAGGAACTCGCGAGTGGGGGTGCCGGTGCCCCAACATTCAATGAACTTGTCGCCTCGCTCGCGGGCATCGATGCATTTCTTCACGAGCGCCGGGATCACGTGCGAGGATTTCGGGTCGAAATTGTCGCGAGGTCCGTAGAGGTTGACGGGTAACAGGTACACGGCATTCAGACCGTATTCCTGACGGTAGGCCTGACATTGAACCAGGATCGCCTTCTTGGCGATGCCGTAGGGCGCATTGGTTTCCTCGGGATAGCCGTTCCACAGGTTTTCCTCGAGGAACGGGACGGGTGTGAATTTGGGATAGGCGCAGATTGTGCCGACGACCACGAGTTTGGGCAGTTGAAATTGCCGGGCCTGCTCGACCAACTCGATGCCCATGATGGCGTTTTCGTAGAAGAACTTCCCGGGATGATCGCGATTGGCGCCGATCCCGCCGACAACCGCGGCCAGGTGCAGGACCAGTGTTGGCTGCGCGTCTTTGAACAAGCGGGCGATGGCGCTGCGATCCCGCAAATCGCAGTCCCGCGTTCGGGGAATGACAATGTTGGGGCAACCCCGTGCCTTGAGACCCTCGACGACGAAGGAGCCGAGAAACCCTGCGCCGCCGGTGACAATGACTCGTTGATTTTTCCAGAAATTCATAGCGTTACCAAGGTGCGTATATTTTGAGGTTTAATGCTGACCGACATCCACTTTCGGGACCCGGCCGGACAACTGGTCTTCCAACATTTTGATGTCGGCATCGACCATCAGGCTCACCAGATCCTTGAATCGTG
>Ga0182014_10000729_pt1 | contig 44501 bp, 35 predicted proteins | sample 612S2DmetaG_FD_120489 | JGI IMG/M metagenome (GOLD analysis project Ga0182014, IMG submission 120489) | Permafrost microbial communities from Stordalen Mire, Sweden - 612S2D metaG | ecosystem: Environmental > Terrestrial > Soil > Wetlands > Permafrost | place: Sweden: Stordalen | collected... | reverse complement strand
TTGCGGGTGGACCGAATTCGACAGTGGCGTGTGAAACTTCGAGAAGCGCGCTCGTTAACGTCGATCTCGAGGACATCGTTGGCAACAAACCCCCACCACATCAAATCGCAGGCAGACCACTAGCCGGGCGCTGGCTGGGTCAAAGGTCCAACCCGTTGGCCGCGGCGATCGCGGCGCGGGTCCATTCCTGATGGAAGACCGCGGGCTGGATGCGGTCGCGGCGAATGGCCTCGACATCGATTGGTCTTCCCGCCGTGACCGCGGTCGGCACCCGGAAGGAGTAGGCCGGCTCGTCGGTGGCGATGGCGAGCAGGGCATCGCTATCGGTAAAACTGTTGGCACGCATGACGTCTGTCGCCCACACGGACGGCTTGAGGCCACCGAAGGTCTTGACGTAGAGCACCCATAGCCGGGTGCCGCGCAGGTTGAGAAGCCTGGTGACCGCTCTGTTCACCGCGTCGCGCTCAAGGGGCCCGAGCACGCCGGATTGATCGGTGACCTGGCCGGACAGGGTGATCGCCGGCGCCGGCGGTGACGCGATGCCGCTCGTCGGCGCAACCACCGACGCCGACTTGCTGGTCGGGTGTTTGGATTTGTCGCCGAACATATGGACGCCGACGAATACCGCAACCCCGGCCAGGGCGACGGCGACGATGGCCCCGATCGCCATTCCCGTACGCCGACTGCCACCGCGGGCTTTCGAGGGTGGCGGAGCCATCAATGTGGTTGGCGCTGGAATGACTTCGGTGGGACCCGCAACGTGGGCCGGTGCGGTGTCCAGCTGGCTACCCAACGCGGCCGCGAAATCCGAGCACGTCGCAAAGCGGTCTGCCGGGCTTTTGGCGAGCGCTTTGGCGATGGCGCCGTCGAGGTCTGCCAATTCGGGTCGGCGTTCACTGATGTGCGGGGGTGGCGCGGACAGGTGTTGGGTGATGACCACTGCCGGATTGGAATGCTGAAAGGGCGCGGAGCCGGTCAGCAAGTTGAACGCCGTGCACGCGAGTGCGTACTGGTCGGCTCGCCCGTCGAGATCGGCACCCTGCAGTTGCTCGGGCGCGCAGTACGCGGTGGTGCCCACCAGCATGTTGGTCGCTGTCAGGCCGCTGATATCGCCCAGTTCGCGGGCGATGCCGAAATCGGCGAGCAGGATCCGCCGTCGGGTGCCGGTTTCTCCCAGCAGGATGTTGGCGGGTTTGACGTCACGGTGCAGCAGTCCGCGCGAATGTGCGTAATCGAGCGCGTCGGCGACGGCCGAAACGATCGCGACGACATCGGCTTTGGGCATCCCCGACGGGTAGTGATCGCGCAGCAGTTTCGCGGCGTCGGTGCCCTCGACGTAGTCCATCGAGATCCACAGTTGCCCTTCGTATTCGCCGCGGTCGTGGATGCCGACGATGTGCTCGTTGTACAGGCCGGCGGCCAGGTCGGCCTCTCTATTGAAGCGCTGGCGAAACTCGTCGTTCCCGGTCAGCTCGCCAGGCAGAATTTTGAGGGCATCGCGGCGCGGCAGCCGCGGATGCTGCGCCAGATACACCTGACCCATCCCACCGGCGCCCAGCTGCCTAACGATGGTGTATCCGGCAAACACGTGTCCTTCTTGCAGGCCATCGCTTTGCGGCATGTGTGCATGCTACTGAAGTGCGTTAAGCGGGTAGCGCGCGGCGGCCCGCACGCTCGGCGAAAGCGTCTAGCGCGCTTAGGACTTCCGTTGCGCGCCAGGCTCTGTTGCGAGCCTGGTCGGTGAACTCGACGATGATGTCGGCCTCGATAAGCGGCGTCAAGTATCGGTAGACGTTGTTAATGGGGATGTTTAGTTGATCGTGGATCAGCTGCGCATTGACGACTGGGCGCTTGATTAGCAAGTCCGCCAAACGGTAGACAGCCGAGTCGCGGCGGGCTGTGATCTTCGAGTCCCATTGTCCTCGGATCGTTTGCAGATCGGCCACTAGTTGACGACCGTTGACGACGGCGAGTAGCGACGCCTCCGACAGTCGCTCGACTATTGGAGCGGGGTCGCCCGCACGGTAAGCGGTCAGTGCGCTGAAGTATGAATCGATGTCCGTCAGCAGTCCCGCCGAGACAGGGACCGTGACCTGGCGGGTCAACCGCCTGTTGCGCAACATCGATTGGATCAAGGCCCTGCCCGTGCGCCCGTTGCCGTCTGGGAACGGGTGAATTGTTTCGAATTGTGCATGTGCAATGGCGATTTGAGGAATGACAGCTATATCGCTTCTCTCGCCGAATTGGATTAGGTCATCGATGGCGTCTGGAACCCGGTTCTGGTGTGGTGCGATGAAATCGGCGCCTCGTGGGCCGAAGTTGCCCCCGCCGATCCACACCTGCTCGGTGCGCCACTTGCCGGCGATATCTGGTTTGCTCGCATTCATCAGCGCGGCATGCATGGCGAGAATGGCGTCGCCGCTGATTTGGTCCGCCAGGTCGATGGCCGCCTGCATCGCCCGGGTGTTAGCGACGATGGCTGCGGCATTGCGGCGTTTGGCGCTTCCTAGCGTTTCGGCTTCGGCGATCGCGCGCGCTGTGGCGGTTAGGTTCTCAATTTTGGAGCTCGCTGCTGATTCTGTGCGCAGAAGCACGGATGCGAAAGGCGCGATCTCGTCGCCAAGTTCTGTATCGAACCGCGCAATCTCACGGCTGGCTTCCTCTGCGTCTGCCAGAACGCCAGAGGGGAGGCTGATCTCTAGCTTGGCGATCTCTGCGGGAATGGCGGCCTGGTACTGGCCGGCCTGGCGCGTGACGGCGCGCAGGCCGGAGGTGCCGTGGCCGGCCTCGGTCGGCATGTCCCAGGTAAGCGTCTCGTACCCGACTGCGGTGCCGGCGCTAACTGATGACATGCACTCACCGTATCATCACTTAGTTACTTAAGTGATGATACGAGCTGTCGTTGTCATCAGTTAGGCGGAGTGCGCCCGCAGCGTCTCGAGGGCTTTGTCGGCGTGGGCGTCCATGCTGATTTCGCTGGAGATCACGTCCAGCACCCGGTGATCGGTGTCGATGATGAAGGTCATGCGTTTGACCGGAATCAACTTGCCGAGCAGACCGCGCTTGACCCCGAACTGGGTGGCGACGGTGCCGGCGGCGTCCGACAACAGCGGGTAGTCGAAGCTCTGCTTGTCGGCGAACTGGGCCTGCTTGTCAACGGGGTCGGTGCTGATGCCGACCCGGTTGGCTCCGACCGCGGCAAACTCCGAAGCCAGGTCGCGGAAGTGGCAGGCTTCCTTGGTGCAGCCGGGCGTCATCGCGGCCGGGTAGAAGAACAAGACGACGGGTCCGCTCTCGAGCAAGGCGCTGAGCTTGCGTGGGGTTCCGGTCTGATCGGGCAGTTCGAAGTCGTCCACGGTGTCACCAGGTTTCATGGCCGTCAGGCTACGCCCGATCGGCGCCAGGCCGTCGCCGAGCGTATCCCCACTGCGAAAAAGCGCGCAGAGTGTCGCAGTGCGCTTACGCTCGCGGGCCGCGCTGGTCGGGCCCGATCCGCCTATCTGCGAGGATGGTTCGGTGCACGCCCACCTCGCCGCAACCACGTCACGGGCGGACTTCCGCTCGCTTGCCGCCGAGCACCGGGTGGTGCCGGTGACCCGGAAGGTCTTGGCCGACAGCGAGACGCCGTTGTCGGCCTACCGCAAACTGGCCGCGAATCGCCCGGGGACGTTCCTGCTGGAGTCCGCCGAGAACGGGCGCTCGTGGTCGCGGTGGTCGTTCATCGGCGCGGGGGCGCCGTCCGCACTCACCGTGCGTGACGGCCAGGCGGTATGGCTGGGTGCGGCGCCGAAGGACGCGCCCACCGGAGGCGACCCGCTGCAAGCGCTGCGGACCACCCTTGAGGTGCTGGGCACCGCCGCGATGCCGGGTCTTCCGCCGCTGTCGGGCGGCATGGTCGGCTTTTTCGCCTATGACCTGGTGCGACGCTTGGAGCGGCTGCCCGAGTTGGTCGTGGACGATCTGCAACTGCCGGACATGCTGCTGCTACTGGCCACCGATGTGGCCGCCGTCGACCACCACGAGGGCACCATCACGCTGATCGCCAACGCGGTCAACTGGAACGCCACCGACGAACGCGTCGACGGCGCCTACGACGACGCGATCGCGCGGCTGGACGTGATGACCGCGGCGCTGAGCCAGCCGCTGCCGTCGACGGTCGCCACGTTCAGCAGGCCCGAGCCTCGGCCGAGGGCGCAGCGCACCGTCGAGGAATACGGCGTGATCGTCGACCACCTCGTCGAGCAGATCGTGGCCGGCGAAGCCTTCCAGGTGGTGCCGTCGCAGCGCTTCGAGATGGATACCGATGTCGATCCGTTCGACGTGTATCGCATCCTGCGGGTCACCAATCCAAGCCCGTATATGTATCTCATGCATGTGCCGAATGCCGATGGGGAAACTGACTTTTCGATAGTCGGATCCAGTCCGGAGGCGCTCGTCACCGTCAACGACGGCTGGGCTCGGACGCATCCGATCGCGGGCACCCGGTGGCGTGGGGAAAACGAAGAAGAGGATCAGCTGCTGGAAAAGGAGCTGCTGGCCGACGACAAAGAGCGCGCCGAGCACCTGATGCTGGTCGACCTGGGCCGCAACGACCTCGGCCGGGTCTGCACGCCGGGCACTGTTCGGGTCGAGGATTACAGCCACATCGAGCGCTACAGCCACGTGATGCACCTGGTGTCCACGGTGATCGGGATGCTCGCCGAGGGCCGCACCGCCTTGGACGCGGTGACGGCCTGCTTCCCGGCCGGCACGTTGTCGGGCGCCCCGAAAGTGCGGGCCATGGAGCTGATCGAAGAGGTGGAGAAGACGCGCCGCGGCCTGTACGGCGGCGTGGTGGGTTACCTGGACTTCGCCGGCAACGCCGACTTCGCGATCGCCATCCGCACCGCACTGATGCGCGGCGGCACCGCGTATGTCCAAGCCGGCGGTGGGGTGGTGGCCGACTCGAACGGGCCTTACGAACACACTGAGGCCAGCAATAAGGCCCGGGCGGTGCTGAATGCGATCGCGGCGGCTGAGACGCTGGGCCCCCCGGATACAGCCGGGCAATCAAGGTCGGCCAATAATGGCTGATGCCCGGTGACCACCCGGATAGCCCAGCTGTTGCTGGTGGTCGCAGCCGGGGCGCTGTGGGCCGCGTCGCGGATGCCTTGGGTGCTAATCCGGTCGTTCGACGGGCTGGGTCCGCCCACCGAGGTGACGCTGTCCGGCGCGACGTGGTCGACGGCCCTGCTGCCGTTGGCATTGCTCATGCTGGCAACGGCCGTCGCCGCGCTGGCGGTGCGCGGCTGGCCGCTGCGGGCGCTGGCCGGGCTGATGGCGCTGGCCAGCTTCGCGGTGGGCTATCTCGGTGTGAGCCTGTGGCTGCTGCCGGACGTTGCGGTGCGAGGAGCCGACCTCGCGCATGTCTCGCTGATGTCGCTGGTAGGAAGCGAGCGGCGCTATGGGGGGGCAGGGGTCGCGGTGGCCGCCGCGGTGTGCACTTTGGTGGCCGCCGTCCTGCTGATGCGGTCGGCTTCGAAATCTGGGACATCTGGGTCGAAACGCCAGGCAGCGACGAGATACGTGGCGCCCGCGGCCCGGCGTTCGATTGCCCGGGGCGATGACGTGGACGAGGCGAAGCCGGAGACTTCGGAGACGCCGGAGATGTCGGAGCGGATGATCTGGGATGCCCTTGACGAGGGCCGCGACCCGACCGATCGGCCCCGCGGGTCTGACACCGAGGGTCGGTGAAGGACCCCGTGCGCAGGGTCGCTACCCTTCATTGACGTCGGCGGAATCGGCTGCAAGCGGCGCGGTGACGGTGGCGATGAAGAGTGACGGTGTGAGAGGAACGACAGGCATGAGCCCGGCAAACGTGCTCGACTCCATCCTTGAGGGAGTCAGGGCCGACACTGCCGTGCGCGAAGCCCGCATCAGCCTGTCCGAGATCAAAGCGGCGGCCGCGGCGGCACCGCCACCACTGGACGTGATGGCCGCCCTGCGCGAGCCCGGCATCGGCGTCATCGCCGAAGTGAAGCGCGCCAGCCCGTCGGCGGGTTCCTTGGCGACCATTGCCGACCCGGCGAAGTTGGCCCGCGCTTACGAGGATGGCGGCGCCCGGATCATCAGCGTGCTGACCGAGGAGCGACGTTTTTGTGGCTCGCTCGACGATCTCGACGCCGTGCGCGCCGCTGTCTCGGTGCCGGTATTGCGCAAAGACTTTGTGGTGCAGCCATATCAGATTCACGAGGCGCGCGCGCACGGCGCCGACATGTTGTTGCTCATCGTTGCCGCGCTAGAGCAGGCGGCGTTGGCGTCGATGCTGGACCGCACCGAATCGCTCGGTATGACAGCTCTCGTCGAGGTACACACCGAACAGGAAGCCGACCGGGCATTGAAGGCCGGGGCCAAAGTGATTGGTGTCAACGCCCGCGATCTGACGACGCTGGAGGTGGACCGGGATTGCTTCGCGCGAATCGCTCCGGGGCTGCCCAGCGACGTGATCCGGATCGCCGAATCCGGTGTGCGCGGCACCGCGGACCTGTTGGCGTACGCGGGTGCGGGCGCTGACGCCGTCTTGGTTGGTGAAGGCCTTGTCAAAAGCGGTGACCCGCGTTCAGCGGTTGCCGATCTGGTCACCGCGGGCACCCATCCGTCCTGCCCGAAACCGGCTCGCTAGTCGGTGAACGAACCCGGCGCTGAAACGTTGAACCAGATGAGTCGTCCCCGCGTTGAGCATTGGTGATGGTAGAAGCCGCCCGTCCGCACTCCCGCCCGGATCTTCCGCTTTCCAGTGCGGCTATCGCCGAACCCACCCGTCACGACCCCGACGCGGGTGGTCATTTCGGCGTGTACGGCGGGCGCTACGTCGCTGAGGCGCTGATGGGGGTGATCGAGGAGGTCACCGCCGCCTACGAGAAGGAACGCGTCAACCAGGACTTCCTGGACACCCTGGATGACTTGCAGGAGCATTATTCTGGCCGGCCGTCGCCGCTGTACGAGGCAGCCCGTCTCGGCGAGCATGCGGGATCGGCACGAATCTTCCTCAAGCGAGAAGACCTGAACCACACCGGTTCTCACAAGATCAACAATGTGCTCGGTCAGGCCTTGCTGGCCAAGCGAATGGGCAAAAAGCGGGTGATCGCCGAGACCGGTGCCGGTCAGCACGGGGTGGCCACCGCGACCGCGTGCGCGTTGCTCGGCCTGGATTGTGTGATCTACATGGGCGCCGTCGACACCGCGCGCCAAGCGCTCAACGTCGTACGGATGCGACTGCTGGGTGCCGAGGTGGTCTCGGTGGAAAGCGGTTCGCAAACGCTCAAGGACGCTATCAACGAGGCGTTCCGGGATTGGGTTACCAACGCCGACAACACCTACTACTGCTTCGGCACCGCGGCCGGACCGCACCCCTTCCCGACCATGGTGCGTGACTTTCAACGAGTCATCGGGCTGGAGACGAGGGTGCAGATCCAGGCACAGGCGGGCCGATTGCCCGACGCGGTGGTGGCCTGCGTCGGCGGCGGATCTAACGCCATCGGGATCTTCCACGCATTCCTCGACGACCCCGGTGTGCGATTGGTGGGCTACGAGGCGGCCGGCGATGGCGTCGAGACCGGCAGGCATGCAGCCACATTCGCCGGCGGCTCACCCGGTGCGTTCCAGGGATCGTTCTCCTACCTGCTGCAGGACGAGGACGGTCAGACCATCGAATCCCATTCGATCTCAGCGGGTCTGGACTATCCGGGGGTTGGACCCGAGCACGCGTGGCTGAAAGAGACCGGACGGGCCGAATACCAGCCGATAACCGACTCTGAGGCGATGGAGGCGTTTGGTCTGCTGTGCCGCACCGAAGGCATCATCCCGGCCATCGAGTCGGCGCATGCCGTCGCCGGCGCTCTCAAGCTGGGCAGCGAGCTGGGAAGGGGCGCAGTGATTGTGGTCAATTTGTCGGGCCGCGGCGACAAGGACGTCGAGACTGCCGCTAAGTGGTTCGGACTGATGCAGCCGGATCCGGGCAGCCGATGAGCAGGCTCGGCCCGGTGTTTGAAGCGTGCCGCAAGGACGATCGCGCGGCGCTGATCGGCTACCTGCCCACCGGTTATCCCGACGTGCCGACCTCGGTAGCGGGAATGGTTGCGCTCGTCGAATCCGGTTGCGACATTGTCGAAGTCGGTGTTCCGTACTCGGATCCCGGGATGGACGGCCCGACGATCGCCAAGGCCACCGAGATTGCGCTGCGCGGGGGAGTGCGAGTCCGGGACACGCTGGCCGCGGTCGAGGCGATCAGCGCGGCCGGCGGCGTCGCCGTGGTGATGACGTACTGGAACCCGGTGCTGCGCTACGGGGTCGACGCGTTCGCGCGAGATTTGGCGGCGGCCGGCGGATACGGCCTGATCACTCCCGACCTCATCCCCGACGAAGCGCAGCAGTGGCTGGCGGCGTCCGAGGAACACCACTTGGACCGGATATTTCTGGTGGCGCCCTCGTCGACACCGCAGCGATTGGTGACCACGGTCGAAGCATCGCGCGGATTTGTCTACGCGGCGTCGACGATGGGTGTCACCGGGGCGCGCGACGCGGTGTCCAATTCCGCCCCCGAGTTGGTGAGCAGGGTGAAGGCGGTGTCGGACATACCCGTCGGCGTCGGGCTGGGCGTGCGGTCGCGGGAGCAGGCCGCAGAGATCGGCGGTTACGCCGACGGCGTCATCGTCGGTTCGGCGTTGGTGTCGGCGCTCAGTGACGGGTTGCCCGCATTGCATGCGCTGACGGCGGAACTCGCGACTGGCGTGCGCCAACGGGTGTCCGCCTCATGACCATGCTGCCGGTCTATTTTCCTAGCCCGCCGCAGGGCGTCTGGTACCTCGGGCCGGTGCCGATTCGCGCCTACGCGCTGTGCATCATCGTCGGCATCCTGGTCTGTTTGTTCATCGGCGACCGGCGCTGGGCCGCGCGGGGCGGCGAGCGCGGCGTCATCTACGACATCGCGCTGTGGGCGGTGCCATTCGGATTGGTCGGCGGCAGGCTCTATCACCTGGCCACCGATTGGCGGACGTATTGGGGTCCGGGGGGCGCCGGCTTCGGCGGTGCGGTGCGAATCTGGGATGGCGGATTGGGCATCTGGGGCGCGGTAGCCCTCGGTGGCGTCGGAGCGTGGATTGGTTGCCGTCGCCACGGAATTCCGTTGCCGGCCTTCGGTGACGCGCTTGCTCCCGGGCTGGTCCTGGCCCAGGCCATCGGCCGGGTCGGGAACTACTTCAACCAAGAGCTGTACGGCCGGGAAACCGCTCTGCCATGGGGCCTGGAGATCTTCTACCGCCGGGATCCCTCGGGATATGTCGACCCGCATTCGCTCGACGGCATCTCCACCGGGCAGATCGCGGCGGTCGTGCAACCGACGTTTCTGTATGAATTGATTTGGAACGTCCTGGTATTCGTCGCATTGATCTACATCGACCGACGGTTCACGCTGGGCCACGGGCGACTGTTTGCGATCTATGTCGCCGGCTACTGCATCGGGCGCTTCTGCGTCGAGTTGCTCCGCGACGACACCGCCACACACATCGCTGGAATCCGGATCAATTCGTTCACGTCGACTTTCGTGTTCATCGGGGCCGTCGTCTACCTCATGGTTGCGCCCAAGGGCCGCGAGGATCCCGAGAGCCTGCGTGGCACCGATTATGTCGACGACGACGCAGAACCCGAGCCAGAACCTGAGGCCGCGGAGGCTGAAGCTGTGGAGGCCGAAGCGCCGGAAGCTGAAGACGGCGCCGAATCACCGGAAGTCGAAGACGGCGACGAGCCGGCGGCCGACGAGCTTGCAGCCGACGAGCCGGCAGCTGAGGACGCACCCGCGGTAGACGAAGATCAGGCCGAACAACCCGAAGAGCAGGCCGAGCAACCCGAAGAGCCCGAGGTCGTCGAAGAAGAGACTTCGCCGGCCGACGACGATGGTGCGACACGGCGACGTTGGGGTCGCCGGCGCAAGCCGCAGTAGGGCCGTTGGGCGCGCCGGATCTGGCATGCTGAAAATGTGACCGATCCGACATGGCGCGGCTCGCATCGGCATCGCGCTTACACCGCGGCCGGTTCGGGTGTTTTGCTGGCCGGGCGCTTGGCTACGTCGGGCTCGTCGATCCGCACAACACCGACTCGGCATATCCATTTTGCCCGTTCAAACTGTTGACGGGCTGGAACTGCCCCTTCTGCGGCGGCCTTCGCATGGCCCATGACCTGCTGCACAGCGACCTGGCGGCCAGCATCAACGACAACATCTTCGTGCTGATCGGCATCCCGATGCTGGTCGGATGGGTCTTGATTCGCCGCCGTTACAGCAAATCACCACTACCCCTGTCGGCGTTGCTGATGATCAGTGCAGCCGCGGTCGTGTGGACGGTGCTGCGCAATCTTCCTGGCTTTCCGTTGGTTCCTACCGTGTTGGGCGGGTAGTCGGCAGCCCATTTCCTGACGGGTCAGCCCACCGCCACCTGCGAGTCACCCCGATGGCGATCAGCACGACTATGCTGAGGCGTCGTGACGAGACGCGGGAAGATCGTCTGCACCCTTGGCCCTGCAACCCAGTCGGACGAGATGATTCTGGCGCTGGTCGAGGCCGGCATGGACGTCGCCCGAATGAACTTCAGTCACGGCGACTACGCGGATCACAAAGCCTCCTACGAGTGGGTGCGTGCCGCCTCTGACATCACCGGCCGCGCGGTGGGCGTGCTCGCCGATCTGCAGGGCCCGAAGATCAGGCTGGGCCGCTTCGCCACCGGGGCCACCTACTGGGCCGACGGCGAAACGGTACGGATCACCGTGGCCGAGTGTCAAGGCAGCCACGACCGGGTATCGACCACCTATAAAAGGTTGGCCCAGGATGCGACTATCGGCGACCGGGTCCTGGTCGACGACGGCAACGTGGGGCTGGTCGTCTCAGGCATCGACGGCGATGACGTCATCTGCACCGTCACCGAGGGCGGCCCGGTCAGCAACAACAAGGGCATGTCGCTGCCAGGGATGAACGTGTCGGCTCCGGCCTTGTCGGAAAAGGACATCGACGATCTGACGTTCGCCCTCACCCTGGGCGTTGACCTGGTTGCGCTTTCGTTCGTGCGCTCGCCCGCGGATGTCGAGCTGGTCCACGAGGTGATGGACCGGGTCGGCCGGCGGGTACCGGTGATCGCCAAGCTGGAGAAGCCGGAAGCCGTCGATAATCTCGAAGCCGTCGTGCTGGCGTTTGACGCGATCATGGTGGCCCGCGGTGACCTAGGCGTTGAGCTGCCGCTGGAAGAGGTTCCGCTAGTGCAAAAGCGGGCCATCCAGATGGCCAGGGAGAACGCGAAACCCGTGATCGTGGCAACTCAGATGCTCGAGTCGATGATCGAAAGTTCCCGGCCGACCCGCGCCGAGGCCTCCGACGTCGCCAACGCCGTGCTCGACGGCGCCGACGCGCTGATGCTGTCCGGGGAAACTTCGGTGGGCAAGTATCCGCTGGCGGCCGTGCGGACGATGTCGCGAATCGTGTGCGCGGTCGAGGAGAACTCCACGGCCGCTCCGCCGTTGACGCATACGCCGCGCACCAAGCGGGGGGTGATCTCCTACGCCGCCCGTGATATCGGCGAGCGGCTCGATGCCAAGGCCCTGGTCGCGTTCACCCAGTCCGGTGACACCGTGAAGCGGCTGGCGCGCCTGCACACTCCGCTGCCGCTGCTGGCGTTCACGACCGGCCCCGAGGTACGCAGCCAGCTCGCCATGACCTGGGGCACCGAAACGTTCATCGTCCCGATGATGACATCCACCGACAGCATGATCCGCCAGGTCGACAAGTCGCTGCTCGAACTCGGCCGCTACAAGCGCGGAGACCTGGTGGTCATTGTCGCCGGCGCACCACCTGGCACAGTAGGTTCGACCAATCTGATCCATATTCACCGGATCGGGGAGGACGACGTCTAGCCGAGAAGCCGAACTCGAAGGAGAGCCAGCCCGTGCCAGCAGGCAATGAGCCAGATTTTGACGAACTGCTAGCGGTACTGGACCTCAATCGCATCACTGACGATCGGTTTGTCGGAATGCACCCCAGCAAGAATCCGATGCGAACATTCGGCGGCCAGCTGATGGCGCAGTCCTTGGTCGCGAGCAGTCGCTCGCTTGACCGTGACGACCTGCCGCCCAGCGCGCTGTCGGTGCACTTCATCAACGGTGGTGATATCACCAAAGACATCGAATTCCACGTGGTGCGGCTGCGTGACGAGCGGCGCTTCGCCAACCGGCGCGTCGACGCCGTTCAGGACGGGGTGTTGTTGTCGTCGGCGCTGATCTCGTACATGTCCGGCGGCACCGGCCTCGAGCACGGCATCGAGCCGCCCGTGGTGGCCAAGCCAGACACCGTGCCGTCGATCCGCGAGTTGTTGCGTGGCTACGAGGAGACGGTCCCGCACTTCGTCAACGCGCTGCAACCGATCGAGTGGCGCTACACCAACGACCCGGCCTGGGTGATGCGAAAAAAGGGTGAGCGACTCCCGTACAACCGCGTCTGGCTCAAAGCCCTGGGTGCGATTCCTGACGACCCGGTGCTGCACACCGCCATGATGGTGTATTCCTCGGATACCACCGTGCTGGATCCGATTATCACCACCCACGGCCTGTCCTGGGGTTTCGACCGCATCTTTGCCGCGTCTACCAACCATTCCGTGTGGTTTCACCGGCAAGTCAAATTCGACGACTGGGTGTTGTATTCGACGTCGTCGCCGGTGGCCGCGGCCTCGCGTGGGTTGGGCACCGGGCACTTCTTCGATCCCTCCGGGCAGATGATTGCGACGGTCGTACAAGAGGGCGTGCTGATGTATTTTCCGAACAACTGATACGCCACAAGTGCGCCGGCCGGTAGATCCGTAACGATCATGCAAACTCTGCGCGTACCAGCCCCCCGAATACCGGCACTGCACCTTTACTCGATACACCAAAACGTCTCTGCGGTGGTTCGAGAAAAGGACACCCATGACCAGCACGCGCGATGTCGGCTTTATCGCTCTGTTAGGCGCGGCCATCGTCGTCTCGGCGGTCCCAATGGCCGCAGCGTCGGACAACGCGGACGCTCCCGCCCCAACCACTAATCACATCGTCGGAATGTACGGCGATCCCGGCGCCGCCAGATCCTACTGGCGCCAGCAGCGCACTTCCGACTGCGGGGAACTGGCGGTGGCTGATGTCGTCGGCGAGATCACCGGAGATGAACCTACCGAGCTGGATGTCACCACTTTGGCCGTAAACACTGCCAGCGCAGCAGGTCCCGGAACGATCTGGGGGCACGACGGTAACACCAATATCAGGAACCTGCCGGTCCTGCTCGCGCACTACGGCATCCACGCCAACCAGGTCCAGACCACGACCAGCGCGCTGGAGCAGGAGCTGGCCGCGGGACGGAAAGCGATCGTTTTGCTCAATGCCGAAACCATCTGGAACCGGCGGGGGCAGCGTAAGTCCGCAAACCACTTCGTGGTCGTCACTGGCATCGACGCCAAAGCCGGTGTGGCGCATCTCAATGACAGCGGCATCATGAACGGCGGCGATGAGCAGATTCCCATTGCGACTTTCGAACAGGCCTGGGCCACCTACCACAACTCGGCAGTGGTGACGGACTAACGTTCGCGCCTATTCGACGCGTAGTTCGGGACAGCCAAGGCCTTTGGGCAAGTGATGAGTAGCCACCAATACCGTCCTGTCGGAGCGCATCAGCCCTGAGTCCGAGGCCAGAAGGTCACGCAAGATCTGCTCGGCGTCGGTCGCATCGAGGTGCTCGGTGGGCTCGTCGAGCAGAACGACGCGGGCGGGCGAGATTATTGCCCGGGCCAGCAGCAGCCTTCGACGCTGGCCCGCCGAGACCGCTTGCGCGCCACCGGTCAGCACGGTCGACAGCCCGTCGGGCAGACTGGCGAGCCATTCGTGGAGCCCGACAGCAGCCAGGGCCGCCGTCAGTTCTCGGTCAAGACAGTCGCCGCGGGCCACCAGTAGGTTGTCTCGAACGGTGGTGGCGAAGACGTGCGCGTCTTCGGCGAAAAAACTCAGGGTGCTGTGCAATTCGGTATCTTCGAACTGGCTCAGCCCGGTGCCGTCCAGCATCACTTGCCCATCCAGCGGCGGCAGCAGTCCGGCCAGCGTCATCAGCAGCGTCGTCTTGCCGGAGCCGCTGGCGCCGGTGATGGCCAGCCGGGCGCCCGGCGGCAGGTCAAGCGTCGCCTGAGTTGATCGCGCCGCAGTGGGGTGACCGAAACGCACGTCAGCGGATAACCGGCCGGCAGCTGCCGGTCGCGGCGCGGATGTCGTGGACTCCGCCGGGTGCTCTGGTGGTGCCAGGTCGAGCAAGCGCCGCGCAGCGATCCGCGATCGGATCAACTGGACGGCGGCCGCCGGTAGGGGAGTTGTCGCCTCGAACGCCGACAGCGGTAACAACATCAGAATTGCCAGTGTGGTGGGCGCGACGGTGGGCGCCAGTGCCATGCCGGCGACAACCGCGCCAAGCACACTGACGCCGATGGCCGCGGTGGGCATTGCTTCCCCGACCGCGGCCGGCCTGGCGGCGGCATCGAGGGCAGCACCCCAAGCATGCTGGCGGCGTTGAGATTCGGCGATCACTTCGGGCAGCGCCCCAGCGACTCGAAGTTCGGGCGCGTGTTCCAGCGCGATCATCGCCGAGGTATCGCGTTCGGAACGCTGTTGACGGGCGAGCGCTTCCTGTGCAGCGGCGGCCCTGCCGGCCAACGCGGGCGCAACAACGCCGGCGATAAGCAAACAGATCGCCAGCACGGCGGCGGCCGGCGGCGAGATCACGGCGATCACCGCCGTCGCCGCCAGCGCCAGCACCGCCGCGACGCCAATCGGCACCACCGCACGCACCAGCACATCGGCCAGCGCGTCGACATCGGCGCCGACCCGTGCCACCAGCTCACCGCTGTGTAGCCGGACGGCGGCCTCGGCCGGTCCGTGCGCCAGGCGGTGATAAACCTGGGCGCGGGCGGTGCCAGCCGCGCGCAGCGCGGTGTCGTGGGTGGACAGCCGCTCGCAGTAGCGCAGCACGCCACGCGAAATGGCGAACATGCGCACCGCCACGACGGCGACTGACAAGTCGAGCACCGGTGGCATCTGCCAGGCCCGGGTGATCAGCCACGCCGAAACTCCGGCCAGGGCCAGCGCGCTACCCAGCGATAGCGCCCCCAGCGCAACGGCCGCCAGGATCCGGGGCAGCCGCGGGCGCAACAGAGACGCGGCCATGAGGAGAGGATCAGACTCGCGCATCAAGCGCCTCAGTGTCCGAGACCACCTCGACGACCTGATCGCCAATTGCCCCTACATGCTCGCGGTGGCCGACCACGACCACGGTCGCGCCGGCGCGCGCACGCTCGACGATGGCGCGCAGCACCCGGTCCTCGGTGTGGGCGTCCAAATGCGCGGTGGGTTCGTCGAGCAGTAACACCGGGGCCGACGATCCGAGCGCTCGGGCGAGGCCCAACCGCTGCCGCTGACCCAATGACAGTCCGACGCCACCGCGCCCGAGCATGGTGTTCAGGCCGGCTGGCAGCTCGGCCAGCACGGAGTCGAAGCCGGATGCGGCGCAGGCGCTTTCCAGATCCTCGACACGGCCCAGTAGGGCGAGATTGTGCCGGACCGTGCCCGGGACTAGGACCGGGCGCTGCGGCAGCCAGGACAGCTGCCGCCACCAGGCGGCCAGGTCCAGTTCGGCGACGTCGACTCCGGCCATGGTGGCCCGACCCGACGAGGGCGTGGTGAGCCCGGCGATCACCTGCAACGTGGTGCTCTTGCCGGCCCCGTTTCGTCCGGTCAGCACGGTAACCGCACCGGGTTCGATGACCGCGGTGAGATCGCATGGTGACCGGCCGTCCCGGCCCGTCACGCTGAGGCTTTCCAGGTGAATCTGCGCTCCGCGCGCGGCTACCGTTGCTGTCCGCAGCGCAGCTGCGACCGGCGTGCCGATGAGCGCGAACGCCTTGCCCGCGGCGGTTCTACCATCCTGGGCGGCATGGAATTCCGCGCCGATGCGGCGCAGCGGCCAGAAGACATCCGGTGCCAGCAGCAGCGCGGTCAACCCAGCCGTCAGGCTCATCTCACCGGACACCAGGCGAAGCCCGATGCCGACCGCGACCAGCGCCACGCCCAACGTGGCCAGCAATTCCAGCACCAGAGCCGAGAGGAAGGCGATCCGCAGCGTGGCCATCGCCGAGCGCCGGTGGGCGGCACTGAGTTCGGCGATGCGGTGCTCGGGGCCTCGGGCGCGGCCCAGTGCTCGCAGGGTGGGGATGCCGGCGATCAGATCGAGCAACCGCGCCTGCAGGGTGGTCATGGCGGCCAGCGTGGACGCCGATCGTTCGGCGGTCGCCAGCCCGATCAGCACCATGAAGACCGGAATCAGCGGCAGCGTGATCGCCACGAGCACCGCCGATTTGAGGTCGTAGAGCGCGATGACGACAACGGTTGCCGGGGTCAGGATCGCGGCCAATAACAGTGTCGGTAGGTAGCCGGTGAAGTATGGGCGCAAGCCGTCCAGGCCATAGGTGACCACCACCGCGGCGTCGTCACGTTGTGCTGCAAGTTCATTGGGCTGTCGCCCGGTCACCGCCTCGAGCACCTGGCCGTTGAGATCGGCGATGACGGCGGTGGCTCCCCGCTGACCCAGACGCGTCTGCAGCCAATGCGTCAGTGTACGGACAACCCACAGCGCCAACAGGATTGATAGCGGAGCCAGAAAGGAGTGCAGGTGGCGAGCCGACGGATCGGTGATGATGTGTGCGACGACGCTTGCCAGCACCATCGCCGAGCCGATCGCACATCCGGAGATCACCACCCCGCAGCCCACGGCGGCAGCCAGGTAGCGGCGTAGTGCGGGCGATGACCGCCACAGTCGCGGGTCCAGGGGAGCTCGGGAGCCCCGGGGTTCTGCGGGGCTCAGGACGAGCGCCTCGCCAGGCCGATCGACGGCGGGATCTGCTCAGCTGAGATCCGTTGCCGGAAAACCCAATACGTCCATCCCTGGTACACCACCGTCAGAGGGGCGAAGAACGCCGTCACCCACGTCATGATCTTGAGGGTGTAAGGCGTCGACGAGGCGTTGTAGATCGTCACGTTCCATTCGCTGTTCAACGTCGACGGCACCAGGTTGGGATAGAGCGAGCCGAACAGCAGAACCACGACGGCAGCGACAACCAGCGCGGTGCACGCGAACGCCAAGCCGTCCGACATCCGCCGCCATACCGACAGCACGGCCGCCAGCTGCGCGACGACCGCGACGCCCAACACCGCCCAGGTCCAGTCCTTGCCGTGAGCGAGCTGCGTCCAAATCCCAAAGGCTGCAACCAGAACCGTCACTGGCAGCGAGAGCCGCACCGCGAATCGGTGCGCGTCGTCGTGGATCGCGCCGGAGGTCTTCAACGCGACGAATACCGCGCCATAGAACAAGAACAGCCCGGCGGTGGCCAAACCACCCAGGAGGGTGTACGCGTTGAGCACGTCACCGATGGACAGGTGCACGTGGCCGTTGGACTCCACCGGCAGTCCGCGGACCAGGATGGCGAACGCCACTCCCCACAGCACTGCGGGCAACCAGGACCCGGCGGCAATGCCGAAATCGGCCCAGGCCCGCCACTTTGGGTCGTCGACCTTGCCGCGCCATTCGATGGCCACGCTGCGCACGATCATGCCGAACAGGATCGCCAGCAACGGCAGATACAGCGTCGAGAACACGGTGGCGTACCAGCCGGGATACGCGGCGAACATCGCCGCGCCTGCCGTGATCAGCCAGACTTCGTTGCCGTCCCAGACCGGGCCGATGGTGTTCAGCGCCGCCCGCCGGTGTGACTCTCGGTCGCCCGTGCTGACCCGGGCGAAGGGCTCCATCAACATGCCCACGCCGAAGTCGAATCCCTCCAGAATGAAGAAACCAAGGAACAACACCGCGACGACACCGAACCACAACTCTTGGAGGCTCATCGGTCAGCTCCTTGCAGGGGATATCAAAGGGACTCAATACGCGAACGACAGCGGCGCCACGTCCGCGTCGTCGGGGCCGGGTGGGGCAGCCGGCTCTGCGTCGTGCTCCAGCGGTCCTTCCACGATGTAGCGCTTGAGCAACCCGAACCAGACGACCGCGAGAACCGCGTAGAGCAAGGTGAACATCACCAGCGAAACGACGACCATGCCGGCGGCATGGTCCGAGACGCCCTCGGCCACGGTGAGTCGAACGTGCTGGTCGCCGGTGGGGTTCGGCACGACGATCCAGGGCTGGCGGCCCATCTCGGTAAACACCCACCCGGCGCTGTTGGCCAGGAACGGGGTGGGGATGGTCAGCAGCGCAAACCAGGAGAGCCAGCGATGATTAGGGGTCCGGCCGCCGCGCGTCAGCCACAGCCCGGCCAGTGCGAACAGCACCGGAATCGCCATGAACCCGATCATCGCGCGAAACGACCAGTACGTGACGAACAGGTTGGGGCGGTAGTCATTCGGCCCGAACCTGATTTGGCTGTCCCGCTGGAGGTCGCGCACACCCTGCAACGTCACACCGCTGAACCGGCTCTGGGCGAGGAAGGGCAGCACGTAGGGGACCTGGATCACGCGGGTCAGGCTGTCGCAGTTGTTCTGTGTGCCGACCGTCAAGATGGAGAAGTCCGGGTTCGTCTCGGTGTCACACAGCGATTCCGCCGACGCCATCTTCATCGGTTGCTGCTGGAACATCAGCTTGCCTTGATGGTCGCCGGTGAAGAACAGACCGACGGTGGCGATCAGCGCAACCCAGCACCCCAGGATGGCCGCCGGGCGGTACAGGGCGGCGGAACCTGAATCGGGATTCTTCTGGGCGCGCACCAGCCACCACACGCTGACCGCGGCCACGAAAGTGCCCGCGGTCAACAACGAGCCGCTGACCGTGTGCGTAAACGCCGCGCGCGCAGTGTTATTGCCGAGCAGGGCGGTGATGCTGGTCAGCTCGGCGCGGTGGGTCTCGAGGTTGTAGTGGACGCCGACCGGATGCTGCATGAACGAGTTGGCCACGATGATGAAAAACGCGGAGACGTTGACCGAGATCGCGACGATCCAGATGCACGCCAGGTGCACCAGCCGGGGTAGCCGGCTCCAGCCGAAGATCCACAATCCGATGAAGGTGGATTCGAAGAAGAACGCAGCCAGGCCCTCCATCGCCAGCGGCGCGCCGAAGACGTCGCCGACGAACCGCGAGTACTCGCTCCAGTTCATCCCGAACTGAAACTCCTGCACGATTCCGGTTGCCACGCCGATGGCGAAGTTGATCAGGAACAACTTCCCGAAGAACTTGGTGAGGCGATACCACGTGGTGTTACCGGTGACGACCCACACCGTCTGCATGATGGCGACCAAGGGCGCCAGTCCGATGGTGAGCGGCACGAAGATGAAGTGGTAGACGGTAGTGATACCGAACTGCCACCGCGAAATGTCGACGACATTCATGCCATCTCCCGAGGCTGCAGGGCCTGATTAACTGTACGACGTAGTGTAGTAAGCGAGCGAGGTCCGGCGCTAGTGACTTTAGGCTCTAACTGCCGCGGTGCTGCGTCGCCTTGCGAATGCCGAACGACGAGATGACCTCGAACACCCCGATGACGACGAGCCAAACGCCGACCACCACGGCCAGCAGCACGATGGTGCCCAACGGCGACCCGAGCATGATCAATCCGGCCAGCAGGCTCGTCACTCCGACGAAAATCGACCATCCTCTGCCCGGCAGATGCGGGTCGCTGATGGCGGAGATCGTGGTGGCCACGCCACGGAAGATGAATCCGACACCAATCCAGATCGCCAGCAAGTAAACGGCGGTCGCGTCGTCGCCCCAGCTGAAGTGACGAAACGCCAGCATCGCCAGGACCAGGCAAGCCGCCCCGCTGATGAACAACAGCACGCGCCCGCCGGCCGAGACATGCAGGCCGAAGGCGAAAATGACCTGCGCGACACCGGTAATCAGGAGATAGACGCCAAACGCGACGGCAGCAAACAGCAGGGTTTTTTGCGGCCAGGCCAGCACCACGATGCCGACGATCAGCGACAGGATTCCCGACACCGCCGTGGATTTCCACAGATGCGGCAACAAGCTAGGAACGTGACTGGTTCCAGGCGTGTGCGTGCTTTCAGGAGTTGTTGTCATGGCCGCAGTCTGGCACAGCCTGCGGTGCAAAAGGTGGATTAGACGCGGGCCGCGCGCGATCCCAAGTGCGGTTCGCGGGCGAGCGCGTCGCTGGACTCGTCGGCTGTCGCCTTGCGGCCGACCAAATACCAGGTACGCATGATGCCCTTGCCTTTGACCGCGATGCGGCCGCGCTCCTGCAGCACAAAGTCGTCCTTGAGGCGATGGTAAACGGCGTCGGGCACCTGGATCCGTCCCACGGAATCGGTGGATTCCATCCGGGACGCGACGTTGACCGCGTCGCCCCACACGTCGTAGAAGAACCGGCGCGAACCCACCACACCCGCGACCACCGGGCCGGTGGCCAGGCCGACCCGCAGCGTTACCGGGTGCCCGTGTGGGTCTTTCAGTCCGGCGGCAGCAGCCGACATTTCGAGGGCAAAGTCCGCCAGCGCCTCGACGTGGTCGGGCCGGGCCCGTGGAACGCCGCTGACCACCATGTAGGAGTCGCCGCTGACCTTGATCTTCTCCAGCCCGTGTTTGTCCGCCAGTGCGTCGAAGGTGCCGTAGAGGCGGTCCAGGAACAGCACCAGGTCGCATGGCGTGGTGCCGCTGGCGCGCTCGGTGAACCCGACCATGTCGGCGAACAGAACCGAGGCTTCTTCGTATCTGTCGGCGATGACGTTGCGGTCGGGGCCTTTGAGTCGTTCGGCGATGCTGGCCGGCAACATATTTGCGAGCAGCGCCTCGGAGCGGTTGTACTCGGCTTCCATGACTGCCTCGGCACGCGCCGTGTCGCGCAGCGCAAACCACACCGTGACGACCACCATCGCGCAGGCCGAGATGGTGGCGATGACGAAGCTCAACGACTCCGCCCAGGGTTGTTCGAGCCCCGTCGATCGCGGGACGAGGAACTGCAGCGCGACCACCAGCGCTACGCCGATGGTGGCCAGCAGCGCCGCCAAGCCGATGCGTTCGACGCCGAACTGCAGCACCACGAGGCTGGCGATCGTCAAAAGGTAGAACTGCCCACCCAAGCCGGTGCCCAGGTCCCAGCAAATGACGAAGATCGCTACGTAGGCCGTGGCGATAAAGGTAAGTGGCGCGACCAATTCCCCGAATCGGTGGAGCCACGGGACGGTTGCGAAGATGGCCGCCGCAGTGAGGTTGACCGCCATCGTCGGCTTGGCCCCAGCGCCGGCCCACAAACCCAGAACCACGAAGCTCACGCACACCACCACGCCCATGACCGCGTTGATGTTGAGTACCCGGACGCGGCGTGCGTGACTGTCCGCGTAGTGGTCATTGCGGGCGCGAGTTTTGGCCCGCACCGCTGCTACGCAGTCCGGTCGTGTCGAGGAGACGTCGTCCTCGCTCGGTGGGGCACCGCATTTCTCAGCCACCACAATTTAAAGCGTATCTGTGAGCTGTGTATTCCCGCCGACGTCGCCGAAGCCGATGTTTGTCGGGTGCTAGAGGCCGCCGCCGTTGCCGCCGTCGCCGCCGGTGGCGGTGCCGTCGCCGGCATTTATGACGTCGGCGCTGCCGCCGCCGCCGCCACCGCCGCTGCCGATGATGAGCCCGCCGGCGCCGCCGGAGCCACCGACGCCGCCGTTAATTCCGGTGCCGCTGTTACCGTGGCCGCCGGTTGTCAAGCTGCCGCCGCCGGCGCCACCGCCGCCGCCACCGACGCCGTCAACGCCGCCGCCGCTGCCGCCAACGCCGCCGGCGCTTGCGGGGCCACTGCCACCTCCGCCACCCCCGCCGCCGGCGGCGTCGATGGCGGAGGCGTCTGTCCCGGTGACGGTGGCGCCGGTGCCGCCGGCACCGGCGGTGTTCCCGGGAACGATGGAGCCGCCGGCACCGCCGGTGCCGCCAGTGATCGTGGTGGCGCCGACGTTGACGGCAGCGCCGCCGCCGCCGCCGCCGCCGTCACCGCCCGAAAGCACCAAGGGGGAGCCACCTTGACCGCCGGCGCCGCCGGAGCTGGTGACGTCGACGCTCATGCTGGAGTCGATTACTTCGGCGCCGCCGCCTTGACCGCCGGCGCCGGCGCCGCCGGCCTCGCCGCCGCCAATCGCGGGGACGGTGCCCCCGGCGCCGCCGCCGCCGCCACCACCACCTGCGATGGCGCCAGCTGTGGTGGTGTCGAGGACGCCGTCGCCGCCGGCACCGCCGGTGCCGCCGGTGCCACCGTTGCCGCCGATGCTGCCGCCTTGACCGCCGGTGCCGCCGGTGCCGCCGTTGCCGCCGAGGCCGCCGACGCCACCCGCGAAGCTGGTCGTTCCGCCGGCGCCGCCGGCGCCGCCGGCGCCGCCGTCGCCGGCATCGAGCGTGCCGGTGCCGCCGGCCCCACCCACACCGCCGTTGCCGCCGGTGCCGCCGGTGGGGGAGTCAGCGGTGCCGGCGAAACCGAGACCGCCGGTGCCGCCGGTGCCGCCGTTGCCGCCGATGACGCCGCCGCCGCCTTGACCGCCGGTGCCGCCGGTGCCGCCGTTGCCGCCGGTGAAGCTGGTGGTGCCGCCGCTGCCGCCATCGCCGCCGTTGCCGCTGTGGCCGGCTTGGAGAGTGCCTTGGCCGCCGGCCCCACCCGCACCGCCAGTCCCGCCGTTGCCGCCGTTGACAGAGCTTGCGGTGCCGGGGACACCGGCGCCACCGGCGCCACCCACACCGCCGGCCCCGCCCACGCTCGCCAGCCCGATACCGGCCCCGCCAGCCCCGCCGGCCCCACCAGCCTGGCCCGCATAGCCGGTGCCGCCTGCCCCGCCGGCACCGCCATTGCCAGACAGGCCCCCGCTGGTGCCGCCGGCCCCGCCGTTCGCGCCAGCACCGCCGGCGCCGCCGGTGCCGCCGCTGCCGAACAGGAAGGCGTTACCACCGGCACCGCCGGCCTGCCCGGACGCACCCGACCCGCCGTTGCCGCCATCACCGAAGAGCCACCCGCCGGCCCCGCCGGTCTGCCCGGTGCCCGCCGCGCCATTGGCGCCATTACCGAACAGAGGGCGCCCCGTCAGGTCCTTCACGGGCGAAAACGCCGCCAGGCTCTGCGCGTCCCGCTGCACGGTCTGCAACGGCGAAGCGTTGGCTGCCTCGGAGGCCGTATACGAATTCCCAGCGCTAGTCAGCGCTTGCGCGAACTGAGTATGAAACGCCGCCGCCTGAGCGCTGAGCGCCTGAAAAGCCTGGGCGCGGCTGGAAAACAGCGACGCGATCGCCGCTGACACCTCATCGCCAGCGGCGGCGATCACCGCGGTGGTCGAGGGCGCGGCCGCCGCATGGGCCTCGCTGATCTTCGACCCGATATCGACTAGATCCGAAGCCGCCGACGTCACCATCTCCGGTGCTGCGATCACAAACGACATTCCGCACCTCTTACTAGGTCCGCTTCATGAGCCGATGAACGGCGATTAAGACCACTTCACCGTAACGCCGCGTAGTCCGGGTCCGTGGGGTTTTGGTGACGATTCCGGCTTGGTTGAACCGTGGCCATCGGAGGCTCCGGCGGCGGAGGGGAAGTTCACAACGGCAGCCCCGGCCAGTCCAGCTAACGTCAGCTAGCCCACGCGGCTACGACCGGCCGGCCTTCGATTTGTGGCTGGCGTGTTGATGCTCGAAGCATTCTCAAAACTAATGAACTGAGACACACTCGACGGTTCCCTTTGGGATACCGAAACTCCCACGTCAGACTGTTTCAGAAGCTGATGCAAAACCGTCGTCTCATTACTTGTTCTGCTGAGCTTTTTGCGACCTTCGTGGAAGTATGCCTCGAGATGCGCTCCATGGTGCCCCCGGTGAGATTCGAACTCACACTGGACGGGTTTTGAATCCGTTTCCTCTGCCAGTTGGGATACGGGGGCTTGTGGTGGTCCGTGTCCGGCCACCTACCTTAAAGACGGCTCCCACCATAGAGGATCGGTGTGGGTGTGCGTTCCCACCGCCCCCGACGTCGCCGGTCGCAGCTGCTCACGAGACAATGGAGTCATGACAGGCCCCACGACCGCTCCCGACACCGCTGTGCCGCACCGGGTCCTGATCGCGGAAGACGAAGCGCTCATCCGGATGGACTTGGCCGAGATGCTCCGAGAGGAGGGTTACGAGATCGTCGGCGAAGCCTCCGACGGCCAGGAGGCCGTGGAACTGGCCGAGCAGCACAAGCCTGACCTGGTGATCATGGATGTGAAGATGCCCCGCCGCGACGGCATCGACGCGGCCGCCGAAATCGCCGCCAAGCGCATCGCCCCGATCGTCGTGTTAACCGCCTTTAGCCAGCGCGACCTGGTGGAACGCGCCCGCGATGCCGGCGCGATGGCGTACCTGGTGAAGCCGTTCACGATTAGCGACTTGATCCCGGCCATCGAATTGGCCGTCAGCCGCTTCAGCGAGATCAGCGCGTTGGAACACGAAGTGGCGACGTTGTCCGACCGGCTGGAGACCCGCAAGCTGGTCGAGCGCGCCAAAGGCATCCTGCAGGCGAAACAGGGCATGACCGAGCCCGAGGCGTTCAAGTGGATTCAGCGTGCCGCCATGGACCGCCGGACCACGATGAAACGCGTCGCCGAAGTGGTCTTGGAAACTCTGGACACTCCCGAGGACGCGGCCACCGAGTAGACGCCCGCGCATTCACGGCGCCGAGTGTGTCCTCACGGCGACGACACGCCGAGGACGGCCGCCGTGGTTGCACACTCGACGGCCCCGTGCTGCCTAGCGCGCCACGATCACCGACGAGCCGTGGCCGAACAGGCCCTGGTTCGCGGTGACACCGACGGTGGCGTCCTCGACCTGACGCCCGGTGGCCTGCCCACGCAGCTGCCAGGTCAACTCGCAGACCTGGGCGATCGCCTGGGCCGGGATGGCCTCGCCGAAGCACGCCAGTCCGCCCGACGGGTTGACCGGGACCTTGCCGCCGATGGTGGTCGCGCCGCTGCGCAACAGCGCCTCGGCTCCGCCCTTCTCGCACAGCCCCAGGTGCTCGTACCAGTCGAGTTCCAGCGCCGTGGACAGGTCGTAGACCTCGGCCAGGCTCACGTCTTGGGGCCCGATGCCCGCTTCGGCGTAGGCCGCATCCAGGATCTGGTCCTTGAACACTCGGTCCGGCGCGGCTACCACCGCGGTGGAATCCGTTGCAATATCAGGTAATTCGGGTAGGTGTTGCGGGTAGCGCGGCGTGACGGTACTGACCGCGCGCACCGACGGCACTCCGGCAAGTGAGCCCAGATGCTTTTTCGCGAACTCGGCGCTGGCCACGATCAGGGCCGCCGCGCCGTCGGAGGTGGCGCAGATGTCCAGCTGCCGCAGCGGGTCGGAGACCACCGGGCTGGCCAGCACGTCCTCGACCGCGGACTCCTTGCGGTAGCGCGCATTCGGGTTCTGCAGGCCGTGCCGGGAGTTCTTGACCTTCACTTGCGCGAAGTCCTCGCCCGTCGCGCCGTAGAGGTCCATCCGGCGCCTAGCGAGCAGCGCGAAATACACCGGGTTCATGGCCCCGATCAGGTGGAATCGCTGCCAGTCAGGGTCATTCTTGCGCTCCCCGCCGACCGGGGCGAACGCCCCCTTGGGAGTGGTGTCGGCGCCGATCACCAGCGCGACGTCGCAGAAGCCGGCCAGGATCTGCGCGCGGGCGCTCTGCAGTGCCTGCGAGCCGCTGGCGCACGCCGCGTAGCTCGAGCTGACGGGGACGCCGTTCCAGCCGAGCTTCTGCGCGAACGTCGACCCTGCGATGAAGCCGGGGTAGCCGTTGCGGATGGTGTCGGCCCCGGCGACCAGCTGGATCTGCCGCCAGTCCAGGCCGGCCTCGTTGAGCGCCGCGCGCGCGGCCACGACGCCGTACTCGGTGAAGTCGCGGCCCCACTTGCCCCACGGGTGCATACCGGCGCCGAGGATGTACAGGGGTTCGGGCGCGGTCATGATGCGATCCTCCACGCGTAGACGATGCGCTGCACGCCGTCATCGTCGGTGTACAGCGGCATGGTGGCCAGCTCCATCTCCATGCCGACCTTCAAGTCGGCGGCCAGCGTGCCTTCGACGACCTTGCCCAGCACGATGATTCCCTCGTCGGCCAGCTCCACGGCGGCGATGGCGAACGGCTCGAAGGGGTCCGGTGCGGGGTAGGGCGCCGGCGGTGGGTACCGGTTTTCCGTGTAGCTCCACAGCGTTCCCCGCCTCGACAATGCGACGGCCTCTAGCGTGTCGCTGTCGCACGCCGGATTGGGGCAGTTGTTCTCGCGGGGCGGGAAGACGTAGGTGCCGCACTGGGGGCATTTACTGCCGACCAGATGCGGCTTTCCGGCGTCATCGGTGGCGAACCACCCGTCGATGGCGGGTTCTTGGCTGGTGACCTCTGGCACCTGGCCAGACTACCCAGCCAAGACATAGAACTGAAACGTGTTGCAGTTTTACCGACCGCGGACCGCGTCGGAGTCGGTGCATAGAGTGAGAGCCGTGCCCGCCGCCAGTCAGGAACAAGCCAAGCCGACGCTGATGCTGCTGGATGGCAATTCGCTGGCCTACCGGGCCTTCTACGCGCTGCCCGCGGAGAACTTCAAGACCCGCGGCGGGCTCACCACCAACGCGGTTTACGGTTTCACCGCCATGTTGATCAATCTGCTGCGCGACGAGGCGCCGACGCACATCGCCGCGGCGTTCGACGTGTCACGGCAGACGTTCCGCTCCGAGCGCTACCCGGAGTACAAAGCCAACCGGTCATCGACGCCCGACGAGTTCCACGGTCAGATCGACATCACCAAGGAAGTGCTCGTCGCGTTGGGCATCACGGTGCTCGCCGAGGCCGGATTCGAGGCCGACGACATCATTGCGACGCTGGGCACCCAGGCGGAGAACGAGGGCTACCGGGTCTTGGTGGTCACTGGTGATCGTGACGCGCTGCAGCTGGTCAGCGACGACGTGACGGTGCTCTACCCGATCAAAGGCGTCAGCGAACTCACCCGCTTCACCCCGGATGCCGTCGTCGAAAAGTATGGCCTGACCCCTGCGCAATACCCCGACTTCGCCGCTCTGCGAGGCGATCCCAGCGACAACTTGCCCGGCATTCCGGGCGTAGGGGAGAAGACCGCTTCGAAGTGGATCATCGAGTACGGCTCTCTGCAGGAGCTGGTCGACAAGGTCGACTCGGTGCGCGGCAAGGTCGGCGACTCGCTGCGGGAGAACCTGGCTAGCGTGATCCGCAACCGGGAGCTCACCGAGTTGGTCCGCGACGTGCCGCTGGCGCAAACGCCGGACACGTTGCGCCTGCGGCCGTGGGACCGCGACCAGATCCACCGCCTCTTCGACGATCTCGAGTTCCGGGTATTGCGGGACCGCTTGTTCGACACCCTGGTGGCCGTCGAGCCTGAGGTCGACGAGGGTTTCGACGTGCGCGGCGGTGCGCTGGAACCCGGCACTGTCGGGCCATGGCTGGCCGCGCACGCCAGCGACGGGCGGCGGTCCGGGCTCGCCGTCGTGGGTACCCACCTGCCCTACGACGGGGACGCCACCGCGTTGGCTATCGCCGCGGCCGACGGCGAAGGCGGTTACGTCGATACCGAGACGTTGACTCCGGCCGACGACAAGGCGCTGGCGGACTGGTTCGCCGATTCGGCGAAACCCAAAGCGCTGCACGAAGCCAAGCTGGCTATCCACGACCTCGCGGGCCGCGGCTGGACACTCAACGGCGTCACCTCCGACACGGCGCTGGCGGCCTATCTGGTGCGGCCGGGGCAGCGCAGCTTCACCTTGGACGACCTTTCGCTGCGTTACCTGCGCCGCGAATTGCGCGCGGATGCACCTGAGCAACAACAGCTTTCGCTTCTCGATGACATGGACGGGGTGGACGAGCAAGCGGTCCAGACGGCGATCCTGCGTTCGCGGGCCGTGGCGGATCTGGCCGATGCGCTGGACGCCGAGCTGGAACGCATCGACTCCACCGCATTGCTCGGTGACATGGAGTTGCCGGTGCAGCACGTGCTGGCCGATATGGAGGCCGCCGGCATCGCCGTCGACTTGCAGCAGCTGACCGAGCTGCAAAGCCAATTCGGCGATCAGATCCGCGACGCCGCCGAGGCCGCGTACGCGGTGATCGGCAAGCAGATCAACCTGGGTTCCCCCAAGCAGCTACAGGTCGTGCTGTTCGAAGAACTGGACATGCCGAAAACCAAGCGAACCAAGACCGGCTATACCACCGACGCCGATGCCCTGCAGTCGCTGTTCGACAAGACGGGCCACCCGTTTCTGCAGCATCTGCTGGCACATCGCGACGTCACCCGGCTGAAAGTCACCGTCGACGGGCTGCTGCAGGCGGTGGCCGCGGACGGCCGGATCCACACCACGTTCAACCAGACCATCGCGGCGACCGGCAGGCTGTCGTCGACCGAACCCAATCTGCAGAACATCCCGATCCGCACCGACGCCGGCCGGCAGATTCGGGATGCGTTCGTGGTCGGTGATGGCCCCGATTGTTCCTATGCCGAGTTGATCACCGCCGACTACATCCAGATCGAAATGCGGATCATGGCGCACCTGTCCCGAGACGAAGGCCTGATCGAAGCATTCAATACGGGCGAGGATCTGCACACGTTCGTCGGGTCGCGCGCATTCGGCGTGCCGATCGAGGAGGTCACCGCCGAGCTGCGCCGCCGGGTCAAGGCGATGTCGTACGGGCTGGCCTACGGGCTAAGTGCGTACGGGCTGGCTGCCCAGCTCAAGATCTCGACTGAGGAGGCGAAGGTCCAGATGGACGCCTACTTCGCCCGGTTCGGCGGGGTCCGCGACTACCTGATGGATGTGGTCGAACAGGCCCGCAAAGACGGCTACACCTCGACGGTGTTGGGGCGCCGGCGCTACCTTCCCGAGCTGGACAGCAGTAATCGCCAGGTGCGCGAGGCCGCCGAGCGGGCGGCGCTCAACGCGCCCATCCAGGGCAGCGCGGCCGACATCATCAAGGTGGCGATGATCGAAGTCGACAAGGCGATCAAAGAGACCGGGCTGGCCTCGCGAATGTTGCTGCAGGTGCACGACGAGTTGCTGTTCGAAGTCGCTTCCGGCGAGCGGGAACAGCTCGAAGCCCTGATCCGCGACAAGATGGGCGGCGCCTATCCGCTCGACGTCCCGCTGGAGGTGTCGGTGGGTTACGGCCGCAGCTGGGATGCTGCGGCGCATTGACGGGGTGCCGGGACTGCAAACCGGGGCTACCGAGACTGCGGCCAGGGTGTGCACAAAACGCGAATTTTGTCGCCGTCGCCGCAGGCTCGACGCCATCACCGCAGGCTGGGCGCCCCGCGGCGCACGCTCTATGTGCCGCCTGGACGTCGCCGAACACAGCTTGGGCACGCAAAATCAGCCAAGAATTCGCCGTGCCGTTACGCTGGGCACAGACTTCGAGCCGGGTCGCGCACTGCGTGGCCGGGTCGAGTTTGTCCAGCGTGCGCCCAGTCGAGTAACCTCGACTGGTAATTCCCGATTTATCCCTACGACCCAACCTGTCCGGAGCGCCCCAACAATATGTCGAGTCCCACCGTCACCTCGCCGCAAGTAGCCATCAATGACATTGGCTCCGCCGAGGACTTTCTCGCCGCAATAGATAAGACGATCAAGTACTTCAACGATGGCGACATCGTCGAAGGCACCATCGTCAAGGTTGACCGGGACGAGGTGCTCCTCGACATCGGCTACAAGACCGAAGGGGTCATCCCCGCCCGCGAGCTCTCCATCAAGCACGACGTCGACCCCAATGAGGTCGTTTCCGTCGGTGACGAGGTCGAAGCCCTGGTCCTCACCAAAGAGGACAAAGAAGGCCGTCTCATCCTCTCCAAGAAGCGCGCGCAGTACGAGCGCGCCTGGGGCACCATCGAGGCGCTCAAGGAGAAGGACGAGGCCGTCAAGGGCACCGTCATCGAGGTGGTCAAGGGTGGCCTGATCCTGGACATCGGGTTGCGCGGCTTCCTGCCCGCCTCGCTGGTGGAGATGCGACGCGTCCGCGATCTGCAGCCGTACATCGGCAAGGAGATCGAGGCCAAGATCATCGAGCTGGACAAGAACCGCAACAACGTGGTGCTGTCGCGCCGCGCCTGGCTGGAGCAGACCCAGTCCGAGGTGCGCAGCGAGTTCCTCAACCAGCTGCAGAAGGGCACCATCCGCAAGGGTGTGGTCTCGTCCATCGTCAACTTCGGCGCCTTCGTCGACCTCGGTGGTGTGGACGGCCTGGTGCACGTCTCCGAGCTGTCCTGGAAGCACATCGACCATCCGTCCGAGGTGGTCACGGTGGGCGACGAGGTCACCGTCGAGGTTCTCGACGTCGACATGGACCGCGAGCGGGTTTCGTTGTCGCTCAAGGCGACGCAGGAAGACCCGTGGCGGCACTTCGCCCGCACCCACGCCATCGGCCAGATCGTGCCGGGCAAGGTCACCAAGCTGGTTCCGTTCGGCGCGTTCGTTCGCGTCGAGGAGGGCATCGAGGGTCTGGTGCACATCTCCGAGCTGGCCGAGCGGCACGTCGAGGTCCCCGACCAGGTGGTTGCCGTCGGCGACGACGCGATGGTCAAGGTCATCGACATCGACCTGGAGCGTCGCCGGATTTCGTTGTCGCTCAAGCAGGCCAACGAGGACTACACCGAGGAATTCGACCCGGCCAAGTACGGCATGGCCGACAGCTACGACGAGCAGGGCAACTACATCTTCCCCGAGGGCTTCGACCCCGAGACCAACGAATGGCTCGACGGATTCGACACCCAGCGCAACGAGTGGGAAGCCCGCTACGCCGAGGCCGAGCGCCGGCACAAGATGCACACCGCGCAGATGGAGAAGTTCGCCGCAGCCGAGGCCGAGGGGCACAGCAGTGGCGACCACCAGACGCAGAGCAACGGTGCTTCCTCGGAGAAGGCCGCCGGTGGATCGCTGGCCAGCGATGCCCAACTGGCTGCCCTGCGGGAAAAGCTCGCCGGCAACGCATAGTCTCCTGATACCCACCGGCTGCTTCGCGCTCAGGTAATGCTGCGCATCGGGTTGACCGGTGGCATCGGGGCCGGGAAGTCGGCGCTGTCCAGCACCTTCGCGAAATGCGGTGGGATCATCGTCGACGGCGATGTGATCTCGCGCGAGGTGGTCCAGCCCGGTACCCAAGGGCTGGCTTCGCTGGTCGAGGCATTCGGCGACGACATTTTGCTGCCCGATGGATCGCTGGATCGGCCGGCCTTGGCCGCCAAGGCGTTCACGGATGACGAGGCACGCCAAAAGCTGAACAGCATTGTTCATCCGTTGGTGGGTCAGCGGCGCACCGAGATCATTGCGTCGGTGCCCGAAGACTCCGTTGTCGTGGAAGACATTCCACTACTGGTGGAATCGGGGATGGCGCCGCTGTTCCCGTTGGTCGTGGTGGTGCATGCCGACGTCGATGTGCGCCTGCGGCGACTGATCGACCAGCGTGGCATGCCCGAGGAAGACGCCCGCGCGAGGATCGCCGCGCAGGCGACCGACGAGCAGCGTCGTGCCGTCGCCGATATCTGGCTGGAGAACTCGGGCAGCCCAGAGGACCTGATCGAGCGAGCCCACGATGTGTGGGACAACCGGATACTGCCCTTCGCCCACAATCTGAGCGAGCGTCAGCCCGTGCGCACACCGGCGCGGTTGGTGCCGGCCGATCCGACCTGGCCGGACCAGGCACAGCGCATCGTCAACCGGTTGAAGACCACCTGCGGCCATCGGGTGTTGCGGGTCGACCACATCGGGTCGACGGCCGTCCCGGGATTGGACGCCAAAGACGTCATCGACATCCAGGTCACCGTCGAGTCGTTAGCGGTGGCCGACGAACTTGCCGAGGTGTTGTTGCCCGCCGGCTACCCCCGCCTTGACCACATCACCCAGGACGCCGCCAAATCAGATGCCCGCAGCACGGTGGACAGCTACGACCACAGTGACGATCCGGCACTGTGGCACAAGCGGATTCACGCCTCGGCGGATCCGGGTCGGCCGACCAATGTGCACATCCGGGTGGATGGTTGGCCCAACCAGCAGTTCGCCCTGCTCTTCGTTGACTGGTTGACCGCCAACCCCGATGTGTGCGCCGGGTATCTGGAAGTCAAGCGCATGGCCGATGCCAGCGGACGCGGAGACGTCATCCGTTACGTCACGGCCAAGGAGCCGTGGTTTTCCGATGCCTACCGGCGGGCGTGGGAGTGGGCCGACTCGACTGGCTGGCGGCCGCATTCACCCTAAGCTCGTTTCCCGCACCGACCGGCTACAATTGGTTGTTACCTCCGACAAGTGTCAGCGGATATTGCTTCGTTTTCGGACCGCTGTGGTGGAAAACCGTCAGGCCATGCAGCGCAACGGCTTCCACCCGATAGACAGCACTGACACGAAATTGAGGACCCTGATGGACATATTTGCAGACGCTGGCCGCTTGCCGCAGACCTGCGGATCATTCCGTCGCTCGGGGCAGTGACCTCACTCAAACCACCATCTTTAAGGAGCACTTCATGACAGCAGCGACCAAGCGCCACCCGCTGATCTTCATCCACGGCCTGTGGATTCACTCCACCGCCTGGCAGCCCTGGCTAGAGCTGTTCGAGAGCAACGGCTACAGCGTGTCGGCGCCGGGGTGGCCCGGCGATGGGCCAACGGTGGCCGCCACCCGCGAAAACCCCGAAGCGCTCAACAACGTCGGCATCGCCGAAATGGTCGACCACTATGCCGAACTCATCGGCTCGCCGGAGATCAAGCCCATCGCGATCGGTCACTCGTTCGGTGGCCTCATTGCCCAGGAGCTACTGGCCAAGAACGCGGTCGCCGCAGCCGTGGCCATCGACCCCGCTCCGATCAAGGGTGTCAAGGCGCTGCCCTATGCGCAGCTGAAGTCGGCCTTTCCGGTACTGAGCAATCCGGCGAACCTGCACCGCAACGTGTCGTTGACGGCCAAGCAGTTTCACTACTCCTTCGGCAACACGCTCACCGAAGAGGAATCCGACGCCCTGCACGCCGAGTGGACCATCCCGGGTCCCGGCCGGCCCTTGTTCCAGGACGCCGGCGCGAATCTCTTTTCGCACTCACCGGCCAAGGTCAACACTCATTTGGTTGCGCGGGGGCCGCTTCTGCTGACGTCGGGAACCGAGGACCACGTCGTCCCATTAACCGTCACCGAAGAGGTGTTCGCGATGTACTCAAAGGGTCGGTCGGACACCGAATTACATATCTTCGAGGGCAAAGGCCATTCCCTGACGATCGACAACGGTTGGAAAGACGTCGCCGACGTCACCCTGAACTGGCTTGCCTCCAAAGGCTTTTAGCTCACCGGGCTCGCCAGGAGCGGTGTGCGCTGGGATTGATGGTCAGGTCCGCGTTGAATCCGCGCGCGGCGAACTCCGCGTTGCGCGAAATGAGGTCATGCGCGTCCGTCATCACGTTTCCTTCCGCCCGGTGGACGGGGCTAAGCCCCGCGCCAGGTGAGTTTCATGCCGTGCCCGGCCAGCCAGCGCGCCAGGTCATAGTCGTTGCGGGCCAGCCCGTCGATGGTGTCCACGGCCCGGCGCACCGCCTGCTCGGCGACTTCCGGTGTCACCAGGCCGAGGCGCGCGGCGTCGAGCAACTCGTCGACATCGGCCAGCTCCGCGCCCGTGCCGGTGCGGACCACGATGTCGAGGTAATGGTCTTCGGAACGCCACACGTCCGGCCCCGGCGTGTATTCGCCCACATCGAGGTAGTAGTCCTGATCGCGTTCATGGCCCGGGTTGAAGTGAAAGATCGTGGCGCGCAGGCCAATCGACGGCAGCAACCACGACTCGAGGTAGTGGAACTGGGCCCGACCGGGAGTGGGCCTGGCTAGGTAGAGCCCCCACGGGCGAACCCCGTACTCGTCGACGGCCCGCACAATGCCCTTGGGATCGGTGTTGGTGCGAGCGACCAGATCGAACGTCTCGTGCTTGGGCGGATGAATGGCGTCAGCTTACCGTCACCGGCGCAGACTGATCTTCCACCGCACAAAGCCCAGATAGAACAGGGAAAGCCCGGCCAGCATGCCCATATCGAGTAGCCAGATCTTGGTCGTGTGCTCCCAGAACCGGTCGCGGGGGACCTCGGCGCCGGGCACCAGGGTGCGCAGGTCGATCGTCGACGCCGCCGCGGCGTACCCCCAACGCGCGGGCATGAAAACGGATAACTGGTCGAGGCCGAGGCGGCCGGTGACCGGGACCATTCCGCCGCACAGCACCAACTGCGCCATCACCGACACCACGAACAGCGGCATGATCTGTTCGCTGGATCGGACCAACGACGAGATGACCAGGCCGAGCACTGCGGAGGCTACGCAGGTGCCCGCCACAGCCAGAAGCAGCTCGGCGGTGGCCGCCACGTTGCCGTGCCCGAACACGGTGCCGCCACGGGCGGGCGCGCTCTTACCCACCACCACGATCGCGGTGATGATGGCCGACTGCACGATGGCGAACCCGCAGTAGACGGCGGTCTTGGCCAGCAGGTATGCCGAGGTGGACAATCCGACGGCCTGTTCGCGCTGGAAGATGGCGCGTTCGCCGACGAGGTCGCGGATGGTCAGCGCGGTGCCCATGAACGCCGCCGCGGGCAGCAGCAGGTTCAGTATCTGGACGGATTCGTCGGGAACACCCGAGTGCGGCACCGGGAGGTGGAAGCCATTGCTGCCGGGAACGGTCAGGGACAGCACGCCCAGGATGAACGGCAACACCGCCAGGAAGATGAAGTAGGCGCGGTCGGCGACGACAAGGCGGACCTGTCGGCGCGAAATCGTCGAGATCTGGCGGCGCACACTGGTGTGCACCGGCTTGCCCAGATCGCCCTTCTCGACGGCCTTGTCCGGCAACACCCGCTTCTCGGCCTCGGCCTGCGCAAGGAAGCGGCGGTTGGCTTCTTCGGGGTCGGCGCCCACCTTGGTAAAGATCTTGGCCCAGTTGGTGGTCCCCATCGCCTCACCGATCTGGTCCGGTGAGCCGTAGTAGGCCGTCTTGCCGCCCGGTGCCACCAGCAGCAGCTGGTCGCAGATGTCGAGGTAGGACAACATGTGCGTCACCACGATCACCACGCGGCCGGCGTCGGCCAACTGGCGCAGCATCATCATCACCTGGTGGTCCAGGGCAGGGTCCAGGCCCGATGTCGGCTCGTCCAGGATCAGCAGCGACGGCCCGGTGAGCAGTTCCAGTGCCACCGAAGCGCGTTTGCGTTGGCCTCCGGACAGCTTGTCCACCCTGGTGTCGGCGTGCTTGGTCAGGTCGAGTTCCTCGAGTACCTGGGCGACGATCCGCGCACGGTCGGATTTGCTGGTGTCCGGTGGTAGCCGTAGTTCGGCGGCGTAGCCCAGCGCCTGGTTCACGGTCAGCTGACGGTGCACTACGTCGTCTTGCGGGACCATGCCGATCCTGCTGCGCAACGACGCGTATTCGGTGTGAATGTCGTGACCCTCGAAGGTAACCGAGCCGGAGCCGGGGCGGATGTAGCCGGCGATCAGCCGGGCCAGCGTGCTCTTTCCGGCGCCCGACCCGCCGATGATGGCGGTCAGCGTGCCGGGCCTTGCGGTCATCGAGATGTTGTCCAGCAGTTGTTTGCCGTTGTCGACGACGTAGCGGACCCCGCGGACCTCCAGACCGCCGGTGCGCGCCGCGGCTTCGGTACGGGGGAGCAGGGTGCTGTTACTGAACACCAGGTCGACGTTGCCGATGGTGACCACGTCGCCCTCGGTCAAGATCGCCGACCCGACCCGGGTGCCGTTGACGAATGTTCCGTTGACGCTGCGGTCCCGGATCTCGGTGCCCAGCGGCGTCAAAACCAGTGTCGCGTGCTCGCGGGATGCCAAGACGTCGGGGACGACGATGTCGCTGTCGCTGGCGCGGCCAATCGTCACGGTGCCTGCGGTGCTTGCGGGTCGCGAAGCAGACGGGCGCTGCGACAAGAACTTCACCATTCTCGTCGCGAGGTTCGAGTCGTCGCCCGCCGTGGCGCCGACGATGGTGAACTCGGCCGGCGGCATCGAGGCACCCGGCGGGACAACCGAACCGGTGCTGGTCCCGGCGCGCGGTGTCAGGTGCGCCGGGGGTTCCGGCCCGGCGTTGACCACGGTCAGTTCCTCGGGCGGCATCGTGCGTGGCGGTACCCGCGGCGGTGGCGGCCCGGGCGGCATCTGGGGTGCAACGGGACGCCGAGGCGCCTGCTGGCGTGGCGGCGGTGGCTTGGGCCCAGGATGCACTGACCAGGAAAGGGTTGGCGGTCCGGAGCCCGGCGTCGACCTGGTGTGGGGCGGCCGGTTGCTGTGCCCTTGCTGCGGGCCGATCGCGAAGGTCAGCCGTGGCCCCTGCGGATTCCCCACGTTGATGCTCTGGCCGTCGTGGATGTCGATGACCGGCATCCGGTAGCCGTTGACGTAGGTCCCGTTCAACGACCCGTTGTCGATGGCCAGCCAGCGGCCCTGGTCGAACCGCAGGATCAGGTGCGCGCGCGAAATCCGTGGGTCGGCGATCCGCAAGTCGGCGTCCTGATCACGCCCGACGACAACCTCATGACCTGCTGCGAAGGAACGTTGGGACCCGTCGTGCCGAATTGTTAGCACCGGGGGTGCGGGTCGACTCACTACTCAAGTATCGGTGAGTGGCAGGAGTGGTCTCCATGGGACTCGCCTGTGACTTCGCTTTATTTCAATCTGGCCACGCATAGCCGTTTCATAGCTTGCTGCGACGAATCGCCCACGTGCATCCGGCATTATTCGAATGTGAGAGGGACATGAGAAGTACATAGGCATACGTCCGGACCTGCGGAGCAAATGGGGGGCAACTTTAGATGGACGAGGGCAAGGGCATCACCAGGCGACTCGATGGCCGCCGACGGCTGCTCAGCAACCCGCGTCTGCCTCGTGGGGCCGCGCGCTCGGGCTCTCAATCTCTTCCGCCCGCAGCCGCGCACTTGCCGCGCCGCGTCCCGCCGGTCGGCTCGACTCCGAACGCGGAATCCGCGGAGCTGGATCGGTTGGACTACCGGGGTGACGCCACCGGGCCGCGCCCTTCGATCTCGAGCGGCGCGCCGTTCGCCGGCTACACGATCCTGCGCCCGCTGGGCGCCGGCGGGATGGCCGAGGTCTATCTGGCCTTGCACCCGAGGTTGCCGCGTCGCGATGTGATTAAGGTCCTCGCCGAGGCGATCACCGCGGATCGTGAGTTCCGCGAAAGGTTCAACCGGGAGGCAGATCTCGCCGCAACGCTTTGGCACCCGCACATCGTCGGTGTGCACGACCGCGGCGAATTCAACGGTCAGCTGTGGATCTCCATGGACTACGTCGACGGCACCGATGCCTCCCGGCTGGTAAAGGAGCGCTATCAGGACGGCATGCCGATCCACGAGGTGTGCGCCATCGTCCAGGCCGTCGCCGGCGCGCTTGACTATGCCCACGATCGCGGGCTGCTGCACCGCGACGTCAAACCCGCCAACATCCTGCTCACCCACCCCGAAGAGGGCGAACGTCGCATCCTGTTGGCGGACTTCGGTGTAGCTCGCCACCTTGGCGACATCAGCGGCATCACCGAAACCAATGTCGCCGTGGGCACGGTTGCCTACGCCGCACCGGAACAGCTGACGGGTGCCAACATCGACGGGCGGGCAGACCAATACGCCTTGGCCGCAACGGCTTTTCATCTGCTGACCGGTGCGCCGCCGTTCCAGCACTCCAACCCGATCGCCGTCATCAGCCAGCACCTGCACGAAGATCCGCCCCGGCTCAGCGACTATCGTCCCGACCTCGAACACCTGGACGAGGTGTTCTTCAAAGCCCTTTCCAAAGATCCCGAGGACAGGTTCGCGCGGTGTCGCGCATTTTCGGCCGCCATCAGCGAGGAGGCCGGCGTCGACTCCGACTTTGGCCGGGGCCTGCAACTCGGTGCGACCACGGCCGCGCCGGCCCGACGGAGCGGGTTCCGCGGCGTTCTCGCGCTCATGACGCACAAGTTTTCGTCGAGGACCCGGTGGTCGGTGGCGCTGGTTCTCGCGGTGCTGATCGCGATCGCGGTGACCTGGTCGGCGCTGTACACCTTCCAGCCCGACGGCTCGGTGCCCCCCGCCCTGGCCTCGAAGCCCTCCGCGCCCGCCCCCAGCGCCACGCCTACCAACAAAGGGCCGGTACTCAACGGCACCTACCAATTGACCTACGACCGCAGCAAGAAGACCACCAACGGCATCCCGATCCGCCACGACGGAACCACCGCCAACTGGTGGGCCTTCCGTTCGGTCTGCACCACCAACGGGTGCGCGGCCACCGGCACCCAGCTGGACGACGCCACCCACCAGGCGGTCAGCACCACCGATGGCGGTCAGGCAGACACCCTGCGTTTCGTCGCCGGCTACTGGCAGGGCGCTCCGGTGCAGGAGCGGGTGGGCTGCCGCCTGCCCAACGGGCAGGTCACGGCCACCCAGCAGGAGACAGTGGCGTGGTCGCTGGCGCCACAAGCCGACGGTACGCTGCGCGGCACCGAAACCGAGACCGTGCTCAGCAACGAGTGCGGCGCGCAAGGCGCCGTCGTCCGGGTGCCCGTGGTGGCCAACCGGGTCGGTGACGTGCCCGCCGGCGTGAACTTGGCGGATCCCGCCCAGGTGATCAACTCATCGACGACGCCGTCGCACCCGGTTCCGCCCGTCCTCGGGGGAACGTGCAGCGACGTCGACAAGCTTGCCTATGACCCGACCAATAACGAGCAGGTCGTCTGCGAGGGCACCACCTGGGACAAAGCCCCGATCGCGACGGGGGTGCACGGCGTCGGCAGCTCGTGTGACCTGCCTGACGTGCCGGTGTTCGCGATGTCCACCTCCAGCGATGGCTACCTGCTGCAATGCGATCCGGCCAGCCGGTTGTGGACCCGGCACTGACCGGCCCCACTGACTGGCTGACAGCGAGGGCGCGTGTTTGTACGGCGACACGCCGCTAAAGCCGGCATTTCGCGGACGCTCGCCGCGCTCGACTTGTCGGTACCTCGATCTACCCTGGGGGCATGGCTTTCGCCACTGAGCATCCGGTTGTCGCGCATTCGGAGTACCGCGCGGTTGATGAGGTCGTGCGCGCCGGCGCGCGCTTTGAGGTGGTCAGTCCGCACCAGCCGGCCGGCGACCAGCCGGCGGCCATCGCCGAGCTGGAGCGGCGGGTTCTGGCGGGGGAACGCGACGTAGTCCTGCTCGGCGCCACCGGCACCGGGAAGTCGGCCACCACCGCATGGCTCATCGAGCGGCTGCAGCGGCCCGCCCTGGTGATGGCGCCCAACAAGACGCTGGCCGCCCAGCTGGCCAACGAGCTGCGAGAGATGTTGCCGCACAACGCGGTCGAGTACTTCGTTTCGTACTACGACTACTACCAGCCAGAGGCGTACATCGCGCAGACCGACACCTACATCGAAAAAGACAGCTCGATCAACGACGACGTGGAGCGGCTGCGGCACTCCGCGACGTCGTCGCTGCTGTCGCGCCGCGACGTGGTGGTGGTGGCGTCCGTGTCGTGCATCTACGGCCTGGGCACACCGCAGTCTTACCTGGACCGCTCGGTTGAGCTGCAGGTCGGCACCGAGGTGGCCCGGGACGGCCTGTTGCGGCTGCTAGTCGACGTGCAGTACTCCCGCAACGACGTGTCTTTCACCCGCGGCTCGTTCCGGGTGCGCGGCGACACCGTGGAGATCATCCCGTCTTACGAAGAGTTGGCGATTCGCATCGAGTTCTTCGGCGACGAAATCGAGGCGCTGTACTACTTGCACCCGCTGACCGGCGATGTGATCCGCCAGGTCGATTCGCTGCGGATCTTCCCCGCCACCCACTATGTGGCCGGCCCCGAGCGGATGGCTCAGGCGATCTCCACCATCGAGGAGGAACTCGCCGCGCGGCTCGCCGAATTCGAGCGCGAGGGCAAGCTCCTGGAGGCCCAGCGGCTGCGGATGCGCACCAACTACGACATCGAAATGATGCGGCAGGTCGGGTTTTGTTCGGGCATTGAGAACTACTCGCGCCACATCGACGGCAGAGGGGCGGGCTCGCCGCCGGCGACCTTGCTCGACTACTTCCCGGAGGATTTCCTGCTCGTCATCGACGAGTCGCACGTCACCGTCCCGCAGATCGGCGGCATGTACGAGGGCGACATGTCGCGTAAGCGCAACCTCGTCGAGTACGGATTCCGGTTGCCGTCGGCGTGCGACAACCGCCCGCTGACGTGGGAGGAGTTCGCCGACCGGATCGGCCAGACGGTGTACCTGTCTGCTACCCCGGGGCCCTACGAACTCAGCCAGGCCGCCGGCGAGTTCGTCGAACAGGTGATTCGGCCCACCGGCTTGGTGGACCCTCAGGTCGTGGTGAAGCCAACCAAGGGGCAGATCGACGACCTGATCGGCGAGATCCGTAAACGCGCCGACGCCGACCAGCGTGTGCTGGTGACAACGCTGACCAAGAAGATGGCCGAGGACCTCACCGACTACCTGCTGGAGATGGGCATCCGGGTGCGTTATCTGCATTCCGAGGTGGACACCTTGCGCCGGGTGGAACTGCTGCGCCAGCTGCGGCTCGGCGACTACGACGTGCTGGTCGGCATCAACCTGCTGCGGGAGGGCCTGGACCTGCCTGAGGTGTCGCTGGTTTCGATCCTGGACGCCGACAAGGAAGGTTTCCTGCGGTCATCACGCAGCCTCATCCAGACCATCGGCCGCGCCGCCCGCAATGTCTCCGGCGAAGTGCATATGTACGCGGACAAGATGACCGATTCGATGCGGGAGGCCATCGACGAGACAGATCGGCGCCGGGCGAAGCAGGTCGCGTACAACGAGGCCCACGGTATCGACCCGCAGCCGCTCCGCAAGAAGATCGCCGACATCCTCGACCAGGTCTATCGGGAGGCTGCTGATACTGAAGCCACCGAGTCCGTACCGATCGGGGGGTCGGGGCGCAACTCGTCTCGCGGCCGGCGCGCGCAGGGCGAGCCTGGCCGCGCGGTCAGTGCGGGGGTGTTCGAGGGTCGCGACACCGCCAGCATGCCGCGCGCGGAACTGGCCGACCTGATCAAAGACCTGACCGCGCAGATGATGTCCGCCGCCCGTGACCTGCAGTTCGAGCTGGCAGCGCGGTTCCGCGACGAGATCGCCGACCTCAAGAAGGAACTGCGGGGGATGGACGCCGCCGGCCTGAAGTGACCGCGCGTGTCAGAGCGTTAACCTGACGACCTGCGAGTAGTGGAACTGCCACCGCTCGACGATGCGGAACCCGAGGTAGGCCGGGAATCGATACGCCGGTGCGCGCCCGAATGCGGATCCTGGCGGCAACGATCGTCCGGTCTGATGGTCGGGCAGCGATTTGTCGTGGTCGGTGATGGTCCACATCGTCGGGCACTTGCTGATCTTGGCCGTCACCAGCCACACCGCGACGTGGCCGTCCCACAGCGAGCCGACTTTCGGTCCGTAGACTCCGCGCCCGACGTCGATCAGCGATCGGAAGGCCGCCGGCCGGGAGGCGAGCAGCGCGCGGATCGGGCCGGGTTTCCAGGACACGGTGTTGTCCACCATCACACAGTCCCCGGGCGTGGCATGAGCGCTGATCACGTCGGCCACCTGGCTGTAATCCCAGCCCTCCTTGGCATACGGCCAGCGTTGCGTGAACAGGTAACCCGGCACGGCGGCAACCGCGAAGAGCAGTACGACACCCGCAATGGGCCACGGCCTTCTGGCGACAGCGACGATGCAGACGGCCAGGACGACGGCCATCGCAGGCGAAGTGAGGATCAGGTAGCGCGGGTAGTACACGGGTTCATGCATGGCCGAGTAAATGACCAGGAGCGAGGTGGGAATGAGCATCCACGCCGCGCACATGATCAACAGGCTGCGCGTCTGGGATTCCTGGGCCCGCACGCCGGCCAGCCGGGCCGCGATCGCGGCGACGATCAGGACGGCCGAAAGAATTGCGAATGCAACGCTGTGGTCGAAATACTGCCGCAGGACGATGTCGAAGGCGTAATGCCAGCTGATTGGGTCGATCCAGTCGACCTGCCGCACCTGGCCATGGGTGAACGCGATGAATGGCGTCATGATCCCGACAGCTGCCGTCGCACTGAGCATCCACCGGAAGACTGGAGATGTCCGGGATCTCTTCGTTGTGAGCAACGGCAGCATCGCGGCGTGCACCGGCACCAGTAGCAGCAAATTGAGGCTCAGCAATATCGCGACCATCAACGCCGGCGCGTAGCACATCCAAAGCCGCGCTTTGTTGCGCCGGACAGCAGTGACAAATAACACCGTCAGCCAGATGGCCGCGGCGACCGCGAACGCGTACGAGCGGGCCTCCATACCGGCCCAGGTGGTGCGCGGCAGAATGGCGAAGACAACACCCGCGCACACCGCGGTGGCGCGCCCGGTGAACAGCTTGGTGAACACCGTGACGCCGGCGGCAGCGACCCCGATCGCCACACAGCTGGGAACCCGCGACCAGAATTCGGTCGGCGGAAACAGCGCGAACCAGCCGTGCATCATCAGGTAGTACAGCCCGTGGACAGCGTCGATGTGGTTCACCATCTGCCACAGTTCAGGCACGGTCCGGTTCGCCGACGCCGAAATCGTCGCGCCCTCGTCGAACCACAGCGATGGCCGGCCCGCCCATGCGCTGCTGATGACGCAGGCCAGCACGGCGATCGCCCACGGGTCGAGCCGCCGGCCGCGGGTGGGCGCTGGGGCAGGCTCGACAACGACTTCCGCCGAGATCTGCTCGAGTGTTGATAGAGACATGATGCTTCTCACCTTAAGGTGCACCCGCCCAGCCCGCTCACCAGCCAATTCGCGCGCAGGCGGTAAGAGTGGTTTGACTGGGCCGTCCTGGCCGAAAAATGGCTGGTCGCGCCACGCTGTGCTATGTCGCCAAGGTTCTTAACGGCGTCCGGCAAACGCGATACTGTCTTGTGGCGGATCAACCGACACTTGGAGGTTAAATGAGCGCCTATCGGACCATAGTGGTAGGGACCGACGGCTCGGCTTCGTCTATGCGTGCGGTTGCCAGGGCAGCCAGTATCGCCGGAGCCGAGGCCAAGTTGATAATCGCTTCGGCGTACTTACCCCAGCATGAGGACACCCGGGCCGCCGACGCTCTGCGAGAAGAAAGCTACAAGGTGTCGGGCACCGCCCCGATTTACGCGATCCTGCAGGACGCCAAGGACAAGGCGCACGAAGCGGGCGCGAAAAACGTCGAAGAGCGGCCGATCATCGGCGCTCCGGTCGACGCGCTGGTCAGCCTTGCCGAGGAAGTCGAGGCCGATCTGCTCGTGGTCGGCAACGTCGGTCTGAGCACCATCGCCGGCCGGCTGTTGGGCTCGGTGCCGGCCAATGTGTCGCGGCGGGCCAAGGTCGACGTGCTGATCGTGCACACGAGCGGCTAGCTGCCCTGCTTGCGGCCTACCAGCCGCGTTCGCGCCACTCGGCAACGTGCGGGCGTTCGGTGCCCAACACGGTGTCGTCACCGTGCCCCGGGTAGACGACGGTCGAGTCTGGGTACACGTCGAACACCCTGGTGCTGACGTCGTCGAGCAGCTGCTCGAAGTCACCGGGCTGCCATGTCTTGCCGACGCCGCCCGGGAACAGGCAATCGCCGGTGAACAACTGCGTGACCCCGCCGGTCGCGGGCCCGCCAAGGGCCAGCGCGACCGATCCCGGCGTGTGCCCGCGCAAGTGGATCACGTCGAATGTCAGCTCGCCGATTCGCACGGTGTCGCCGTTGGCCAGCAAACGGGCCGGCTTGACCGGCAGTGGTTCGGCGTCGATCTCGTGCGCGGCGGTCGGCGCGCCCAAGGCATCGGCCACCGCTTCCAGCGCCTGCCAGTGGTCGGGGTGCTGATGGCTGGTCACGATCAGCGACACCTTCGGCGCATAACGTCGGGCCAGGTCGATGAGGAACTCGGCGTCGTTGGCGGCGTCGATCAGAAGTGTTTCTCCGGTCGCGGAACATGTGACCAGGTAGGCGTTGTTGTCCATAGGGCCGACTGACGCCTTCAGGATGGTGGCGCCGGGCAGGGTGCGGCGGGCCGCCGAACCTGGGTCGACGTGGCCGGTGTAGTTCTCGTCCAGCTCGTTCGGGGCAGTCATAGTGGCCTCATAGAGGTCAAGGCTACCGGTGCCCGTACTTGATCAGTTGGTTGTCGGTAGGTGCACATAGCATGGGATGCGCCGTGCGCAATTACCGCAACGCCATTACCGCAAAAGGCCAGCAGAGTTCTCAGAAGTATCACCGAGAGGGGCAGCGTGGCTGACCGCCTGATCGTCAAGGGCGCCCGCGAGCACAACCTGCGCGGCGTCGACCTCGACCTGCCGCGCGACGCGCTGATCGTCTTCACCGGGCTATCCGGATCGGGCAAGTCCTCGCTGGCCTTCGACACGATCTT
>Ga0182014_10000728_pt1 | contig 44532 bp, 34 predicted proteins | sample 612S2DmetaG_FD_120489 | JGI IMG/M metagenome (GOLD analysis project Ga0182014, IMG submission 120489) | Permafrost microbial communities from Stordalen Mire, Sweden - 612S2D metaG | ecosystem: Environmental > Terrestrial > Soil > Wetlands > Permafrost | place: Sweden: Stordalen | collected... | reverse complement strand
CCGAAACCGCCATTGGCGAACGGGCCGGTCGAGGAGTTATCACCGCCGCCCAAGCCTGCAGCGAAGGTGGAAGGACCAAAGCCGCCGTCGCCCGATCCGCCGGTGCCTGCAAACGGGCCTGAACCAACCCCATCGGTTCCGGCACTCAACCAGCCGCCGCCGCCGCCGCCGTTATAATTTCCGTCATCACCTGTGCCGCCAGCACCACCGGCGCCGTTGGTGCCGCCGGCACCGCCGCCGGGGCCGGAGCCGTTACTGCCGGCTGTCGAATAACTCGTATTAGAGAGTCCACCCGCCCCTGCGTAGCCGGCTCCCCCGCCGCCGCCCGCGATGATGAGAGGCGTGCTGCTGCCATCCACCCAAACGAAGGTCCCGCCGCCGCCGCCGCCGCCCCATATGGTGCCGAAATTACCTGTCAAACCCGCACCGCCGACAACGATATCCAGCTGTGTTCCGGCCGTGAGGGTAACATAGCCTTCAATTTCCGTGCCGTTCCCGCCAGGATTATTGGCACCCGAGCCGCCCGCCGCGCCTGCGGCCAGAAGGTAGTAGGTCCCCGTGGTGGGGATAATGTAGGTCGTTTCCGACCCGCTGTAGCTGATGAGCCCAGCCAAGGCGTTCATGGTCCCGATGGTAGTTAGCAGGAGCGAGGCTTTTACCAATTTGTTATGCATTCTGTAATTCTTCCTCTCTGTTATGCATTTTGTAATTCTCCTCCTTGTTGCGCACCTCGCCCCCCGGTCATTCGGTCATTGGCGGTTATGGAGCGCCTGGCTCGTTTATATAGGAGGGGTTGGCACTGTGTCAAGCAGACAGGTACTGGTAAGTGTGCGAATTAAGACATGGCGAAGCGAAAGACGGTTGCGGCGGCGCCGGAAATCGAAAACAGCGGGAAGTCAGTTGGCGCCGAAAAGTACGATGGCGGCGCCGGGCTTGTCGAAAGCGGCGCGGAGAACGGCGCGGCCGGCAGCGTCGAATTTGACACTCACGCCTTGGGTCGCCGTAAACGCCTGGTTGGGGCGGCCGGCGCTCACGTATGTGAACGGGCCAGCGGCGGTCGAAAACAAAACGATGGCGCCCCGGCCGGAACCGGTTGCGATCTTCTCGTGTACCTCGGATGCGCCCGACACCGGACCCGACGTCACCGGAGAACTTGCGGTGATGTCGTCGCGCACCTGCTTGTACAGACCCAGCCAATGCCCGAACAGCTCGACTCCATCGCTCGAGACGCGCGGCAGGTCGCCCCAGATCCCGTTCTGGCCGAGAATCAACGACGCGATATTCACGATTTGCGATTCATAGGGATCGTCGGGCAGGTAGTGGGTGAGGAACAGTGACGAGGGAATCCAGTTGTCGTAATCGAGCGGCGCGCGGGCGATCCACGTGCGCGCGGGGCCTTTGTGGAAGAACAGGTTCCAGTTGTCTTTGTCCGGGTCGATGGGCACATCGTAATTCTGGTAGTAAGGCCCGTTGTTGACGAGGAAATACTTGCCGGCCGAGAGAAATCCGAGCCCGAAGGCTCGCCCGCTCTCGGTGACGTCGAAATCCACGATCGCTTGCGGGCAGGCCGCCGCGAGTTTCTCGGCAATGCGCGCCATCTGGCGGGGAAGTTGAAATGCGTAGGATTGGGCGCGCTCTTCGGCCGTAACGGCCGCGCCGCCGTGGCCGTGATCGGGGCTATCGCAGCCGTACTGGGCGACCGCGTCCCACTTGAAATAGGTGACGCCGAGTTCGCGATACGCCCGGATCAGTTCATCGGCGAAGACATCGGCGTGCCCGCTGACCAGGCACATTCGAAAGCTGGGCTCGGTTTCCCATATCGGTTTGGGATCCGAGCGGCGCCCGCGCCAGCTCATCACGTCGCCGGGGTGGTCGCGGAACGCCGCGCTCGATCGGGCGGCGGCGGTCGGATCGAACCAGAGGCCGAGCTTCATGCCATAGCCATCCAGCTTGCTCTTGATGGGCCCCAGCCCGCGAGGGAACCGGGCCGAGCTGACGCGCCAGTCGCCGGTCTTCTCGTACCATCCGGTGTCGAGAACGAAGACGTCGATGCCCATCCGGTGGGCCACGTCGATTTCGGCGAGCATCCGTTCTTCGTTCATCGATTCCAGGTAGGGTTTGCCGTTCCAGTGCTTGTTGCGCTCCTGGAAATTCCAGGTGTTGTAGTAGATGTATGGCTTGCGGCTCTCATGGTGAAGCGCGAGCCGGCGCAGAACGAAGTCGCGGAACGCCGCTCTCAACGCGGTTTCATCTCCCTCGACGGCGGCGGCATCGAACCAGATGGTTTCGTAATCGCGTCCCGGCCCGAGGCTCTGGCCGGTAAGGTAGTTGGCTTTTACGGCCGCCAGATGCACCATGCGGTCCGGAGCCAGCCGGAACCGGAGGAAGGCATCGGGGACCTGGGATCCATGTTCGTAGGCGATCAGCACGGAACGGCGCCCGTCGGAGGCCGCCAGAACCGGTCCCATCGGCGCAAGCTCGTTATCGAACTCCCAGGGCGCCAGCGGGTACTCCTGGAGGGTGTAGCTATGGATCCGCTCCAGGAACTCGGACAAGCGCACCTCGGTGGCCCTCGGAAACAACTTGAGAGACGCGGAGAGATACGTGAGGTCGTCCGAGCCCGAGGGTTTGGTCAACCGCCGTGGCCGCGAACTTTTCAGCTTGTAGGCGAACCGGACCACGGGGTTGTCTCCGGCCGCCCGGAAGCGGAGTTCGAGCGACAGCGACGGATCGTCTCGAAATCGCCCTTCATAGCGATATTCGACCGTGCCGTTGGCGAGCGGAACCGGCGCGGCGATTTCGCGAACATCCACCAGCACCGCCCGGTGGCGCGCGCCGTCGATGGAGAACACGGGCGGCAAGATGTCGAGCGCGGCCGGCCCGGTCTTCGATTGCAGGGTCCAGAACGGCGCCTCGGCTCCCGGGATCGCGACTTTCACGCGCGCGGTCTCGAAACCGGCGGCTCGAAGGTCCGGGGAAAACGCAAGGCAAATAGCGAGAAGGCAGGTTGTTCTCATTTTTCCGGGCCTGCGCGCTGCCCTATAGGCCGAAGCTGCCGGACATTACGCTACGCGTAGGCGATGGGATTTTTCTCGAGCCAACGGGCGTCGCGAACGGTATTGACTTTTCTGGCGGCGCCGCGGGCAGCGGCACCGGTGACGCCGCGGGATGCCCATGCCACGCTGCCGCCGAATCCGACCACGCTACCGACCAGGCCGCCAAGAACGGCGTGACGGGTCTTGCGGCCTCTTTTCGAGCAGGCGGCCAGGACACCGAGCGCAGTGCCGATCGCAATCGGCATCCACACCGCACGGGTAAAGGCCGGCGTAATGACCCGCTCGCCGGATTCCTTCCGCCCGGAATCGATTCCGGCCCATCCGGCTCCAATCAAGTCTTTGACGTAGGTGACATCGGATTGAAACGACTGGGGAAGTTTCATCTCGCCCTCGTCTTTATCATACCCCCGGAAGCTGTTCTACCGCTTGCAGATTTGGTACGCACAAAGGATAACCGGGGCACGTGGGGCAGAGCGCCGGGCGACCAAAAGTCCGGTTGCGATGACGCGTTACAGGCACCGAAAAACCCGGCGCGGGCGCACCACACGCGAGCGGGTGTCGAGAAAAGTCTCGACACGGCACGCACGAGTGCGTGCGCCACGTTGGGCGAGAGCCTGCTCCACACTCAGTACTAAGAGTCCGAGCCACGCCCGACTTTGGCGAGAGCGATTTTGGCCTTCACGGTGCGGCGATCGGGCTGCAGGCGCCGGGCGGTCTCTTCGTAGCTGCCTGTCCGGCGATAGATGTGGGCGCAATAGCGGCGCCGGCGAGCGGGGCGGACGGACTGTAGTCGCGGCGGATCAGGACATTCCTCACACACTGTTCCAGCTCGCGATAGTTGCCCGGCCAGGAGTAACCGGGCCCGAGATTCCGCTGCACCCAGGCCACCGCCTCGGACGCCAACTCTTCCGCTTCGGCCCCGGCGACCTTGCGGGCCATGTAAACGATGAGACTCGCGCAGCATCTGCGGGGAGTCCGAGAGCTGCCGCGAAAGAGAGGGCGTGGAGATCTGGTCGGAACACAGACGATAGTACAGGTCTTCGCGAAATCGGCCGTTTCGAATGCCGGCCGCAAGGTCGCGGTTGGTGGCCGCGATCAGCTTACCCTGGAACCGGCGGCTGGCGGTATCGCCGACCGGATGAAACGTCCGCGTCTCGATTACGCGGAGCAGCTTGACCTGAATGGCGAGGTCCATGTCCCCCAGTTCGTCCAGAAAGACGGATCCCAGCGCGGAACAAGCTTCGAGCCATCCCTTGCGGTCGCCCACCGCTCCGGTGAAGGAACCGCGGCGGTGGCCGAAGAGTTCCGATTCGACCAGAGTGGGCGACAGCGCCGAGATGTTGATGGGGAAGAACGGGGCGGCATCGTCGCCGGGAAACGTCATGCGGCGGTCGTCGAAGGGGAGATAGGGCGACTGGGCGATGGCCCGCGCCACGAGTTCCTTGGCGGTTCCGGACGGGCCGGTTACGAGGGTGGCGAATTCGCTCATGCGCTCGAAAAGGGTGCGGCGGTAGCGCCGCATATCGTGGGTGAAGATGGACTGCCATACGGCCGCCCGCACTCTCGCGGTCCGCCTCCGGCCAGCGCCGCGCTAAAGCCGCATTTCGAACCACATGCAGCGGAGGTAGTTGGCGTAACCGTAAGAAGAGAGAATTCCGGCTATCCAAGGGCGCTCTTAACTAAACTTTCACCGCCGTGTGCCGATAAGAGCAATTGTGGAAGCCCTCCTCGCCCGGCAGCCTATATTCGATCGCGATAGGCAGCTCTATGGCTATGAGCTGCTGTACCGTTCCGATCGGGCACAGAATCAATTCGACGGCAGCGAATCGGCTTCCGCCACCAAACAGGTGATCTCGAACACCGTGATGTCCATCGGCCTGGAGAACATTCTTGGCGGCAAGAAAGCCTTTGTAAACTTCGATCAACGCCTGTTGAGCGAAGGGCTATATCTCAGTCTTCCGCGCCAGGCCGCGGTGATTGAAATTCTGGAATCGGTGACGCCGACCTCCGACCTGATCGCCCTGTGCCGCAGCGTTCGTAAACAAGGCTACACGATCGCGCTCGACGATTTTGTTTCCACACCGGAGTTCGAGCCACTCACTCATCTCGCTCAATTGATCAAGGTCGACGTGCGAAGCACCCCCGTGCCCGAACAGGAGCGCCTGCTGCGCACGTACAAGCCGCGGGGCATCGAGCTGCTGGCCGAGAAGGTAGAGACCTACGAAGAATTCGAGTGGGCGCGGCGCGCGGGCTACGACTACTTCCAAGGCTATTTCTTCGCACGGCCGAGCCTGATTCACACCCAGGAAGTGCCGGCGTCGAAGCTCACGTGCCTCCTTGTTTTGAGCCAGGTGCAAAAGCCGGAACCGGATGTCAAGAGATTGGCCGATCTGATTCGAAGCGACGTGGCGCTGACCTACAAACTGTTGCGTTACGTGAACTCCGCGCTGTTCGGCCGGAACGGCCAAATCCAGTCGATCGAGCGCGCCTTAGTGATTTTGGGCACTGAGAACATTCGCCGGTGGGCGGCACTGGCGACGCTACCCAGGCTGGCCACGGACAAGCCGGGCGAGCTGGCAACTCTCTCGATTGTCCGGGCACGCTTTTGCGAGAGCTTGATCAAACTGGCGGGAATTTCGCTGCAGGATGAAGCCTTTCTGATGGGGATGTTCTCCCTATTGGACGCGCTGCTCGACCGGCCGCTCGACGAAGCGCTACATTCGGTGGGTGTAGGGCCGGACATCACCAAAGCTCTGCTCGGGACCGCGTCTGAGGAAAACACGTTGTCGAGGACCTACCGGCTCAGCCGCTGTTACGAGCTCGGCGATTGGGATAAGGTGGAAAATCTCGCGCAGGCGTGTGGTCTTCCAGCATCGGCGGTCGGGGATGCCTATGTGGAGGCGGCGCTCTGGGCCAAACAGATGTTGCATGCGGCAGGCAACTGAGCCGGGCCCGAAGGCAACGGCCTGTCGCCTTCGGCACCTTCGGCACCGGTCAAGAACCAGGAGCATCCGCGATACAATATCAGCATGCCGGGTAAAGGCAAGCTGGCGATCGCCAAAGCGGAACCGGACGATCCTCGCTGCTTTCATGCCGGTGCGGCGACCTGGCGGCTGACCGACTCGCCGGAGCGCAAGAGCGTCTTGCCGCACAGGCTGTTTTATGTTAACCGCGGGCCGGAGGAAGCGCTGGTTCGCATCGCGGAACTGGAAGTTTGGGGAGGGGAATGTGTACTGCCGATACTCACGTAGAAACTGGTTACGAATGGCCGGGTCGACTGTGGCCGGGGCCTACCTGTGGGAAAAACCGTCGATCCAAGCCGCAACAGCGCCCGCCTCGCGGGTGGCCGTCGCAAAATGCAAGACCTACGACAGCAGCGAGTTGCTGCCCACGCTGGATAAGATGTTCGACCAGTTGGGCGGCCTAAGCCGGCTGGTAAAAGGCAAGACCGTGGCGATCAAGATCAACTTGACTGGCGCGGCCACCTATCGGCTGGGGTTCCTGCCGGCGGAGGACACCCATTATACGCATCCCCACGTGATTGCGGCTACGGTCCATCTTTTGGGGAAGGCCGGGGCGCGGCGCATCCGGCTGCTGGAAAGCCCGTGGTCCACCGCAGACCCGCTGGAACAGGTGATTTTGGAATCCAACTGGGAGCCGCGGGACTTTCTGAGCGCGGCGCCCAACGTGGAGTTCGAAAACACCAACTACCTGGGGCAGGGAAAGAAGTACGCGCGGATGATGGTGCCGCAAGGCGGGCTGATGTTCCCGGGCTTCGAGCTGAACCACTCGTACCAGGATTGCGACGTTTTTGTGAGCCTGGCCAAGATGAAGGAGCACGCCACGGCGGGCATCACGCTTTCGATGAAGAACTGCTTCGGGCTGACGCCTTGCACGATTTACGGAACGGGCGCGGGCGTGGACGAGCCCACCGTCGTCCCCACGGGCGGGCGCGACATGGTCCACAGCGGCCGCCGGCAGCCTTCGAAGATCGCGCCGCCGGAGAAAGACCCGACGTCGCCGCGCGAGGCCGGCTACCGCGTGCCGCGGACGGTGGTGGACCTGATCTCGGCGCGGCCGATCGACCTGGAGGTGGTGGAAGGCATCCGCACCATGGCTGGCGGCGAAGGTCCGTGGATCCCCGGTTGCAAAGCCGTGGCGCCGGGCGTGATCGTGGCCGGTACGAATCCGGTGAACGTGGACGCGGTCTCGATGGCGGTGATGGGATTCGACCCGATGGGGGACCGCGGCACGCCGCCGTTTGAAACCTGCGACAGCACGCTGCGGCTGGCGGAGGGCGTTGGAATAGGGACGCGCGATCTGAAGCGCATCGAAGTGGTGGGTACACCCATCCAGGAGGCGCTGTTCAGTTTCGCCGAGTTGCGCCGGCAGCGCCGCCGCGCGGGCTTCCAACGGCAATAAGAACGGGCGATCTTCCGGGAGATGCCCGAATCGTTATCCTTACTGGTGAGGTGACTATGAACAGCCAAGAGACGTTCCAGCCGGGCCGGAGGGATTTCGGCAAAATGGCTCTGGGAGGCGCGCTCGGAGCGCTTCTCGCCCCCCAAGAGTCCAAGGCGTCGGTGCACCCGAATGCACCCGGCATCAAGCTGTGCGCTCAATCGGGCGCCACCCCGAGCGACGACCAGTTGCTGTTTCTGAAACAGATCGGCGCCGAATATGTCAGCGTCGGAGCGCCTCCGGATATGCGGACGGCCGAGGGCTTTCTGGCCATCAAGAAACGGTACGCCGATGCCGGCGTCACGGTATGGAATATCGGCAACACCAGCGTGCACAATATGCAGGAAGTGACGCTCAACCTGCCGGGGCGCGACCGGAAGATCGAGGAATACAAGCAGTATATCCGCAACCTGGGCAAGGCGGGGATCTACTACACGACCTACGCGCACATGGGCAACGGCATCTGGTCGAGCGGCCGGGCCAAGACACGCGGCTGCCCGACGCGCGAGTTCGATATGGCAAGCCCGGACAAGCGCGGGGTGTGGGACGGGAAAACCTGGGCCGAGCCGCTCTCGCACGGGCGCGAGTTCACCAAGGAAGAGATCTGGGAGAACTTCACCTACTTCATCAAGCAGGTGGCGCCGGTGGCGGAGGAGAACAGCGTGCGCATCGGCATCCACCCGGACGATCCGCCGGTGCCGGTGCTGGCGGGGGTGCCGCGCTGCATCTTCGGCAACTTCGAAGGCTACAAACGGGCGCTGGAGATTGCCGCCAGCCCCAATGTGGGGATCTGTCTGTGCTGCGGGACGTGGCTGGAGGGTGGGAAGGCGCTGACCGGGAAAGACCCCGAAGAGACGATCCGGTATTTCGGCGCCGGCAAGATCTGGAAGATCCATTTTCGCAACGTCACCGCGCCGCTGCCGCATTTCATCGAGACCTTCATGGACAACGGCTACTACGACATGTACAAGATCATGAAGGCGCTCCACGATGTGAACTACGACGGCATCGTAATTCTGGACCATTCGCCCGCGATGGTGGGTGAGAACTACGCCCAGACCGCCTACGGGTTCGCCTATATGAAGGCGCTGCTGAACCGCGCCAGCGCTAAGACAGCGTAACGGGCGCTTGCGAAGCTTCACCTCGCCGGAGCTCTCGGCGCAGAAATCGCGGTTGTAAGCGAACTTGCACAGAATTGCAAATGGTATCCTGAAGAAGCTGGAAGGTTATGCCCAATCGTCCGAGAGGAATCGCTCAGCCCGCGGAACTCGTGAAGAGCCTCAATGGGGTCTATCACCTGATGCCGCCCGGGTTCGTCAAATGGAACTACACCTTTGGCAATGACTGGAGCGGAGACCCCGCTGTCTTCTTTTGGGTTGTCCTATCCGACGAAGCGAGTAACCCGAAAAATCTTCGCCAAGTAACCAGCGCGATAGCCAACATCGTCACCCAGAACGTTGACCCATTAAATGAATGGGGGCTGATTCCTTATTTCAGCTTTCGAAGCCAGTCTGAACAGGCCGAACTCAAAGAAGAGGTATTCGATTAGGCCATGGCGCTCGCCGACGACCTGCTTGAGCAGGCGCAGCATCTGGCGACCCGAGAGCCCAAACGTCCGCGGCAGGCAAGCCTGAGACGCGCCATCTCAACGGCTGATTATTCTCTGTTTCACTTGTTGATAGCCGCCACTATCCTGAATTGGAAGCATCCTCATCAGCGTGCTCACGTTGCCCGTGAATTCGATCACAGGTCAATGAAGGACGCATCGAACAAGATCCTCAAAACGGAGTTCGGCCCGTCAGACGCCGTAGTTGCACGCCACCTGAAAACAGTGGCTCAAGCCTTTGTGGAACTCCAACAGCATCGACACGCCGCCGACTACAATTACGCCAAGAGGTGGACGAAGACCGAGGCCCAAACGGATATCGACACTGCCATCGCGGCCTTCCAAAGCTGGAAGATCATTCGTAAGGAGAAACTCGCGCAGGATTACCTTGTATCCCTGTTGATTAGGGAACGCAAGGATTAGCGCTGAAACGAAGACACTTCCCAAGGGGCAGCCTGAACTGCATTTCTTCCGATAGCTTTTGCCCTCGCCGGCTACTCCTCCCGTAACGCCTTGGCCGGGTCGATGCGGGTAGCGCGGCGGGCGGGAAGCCAGCAGGCCATCACTCCCACCAGGATCAGGATCGCAGGCACCAGCACGAACGTCATGCCGTCGCGGGGATTCGTCACCACTAACATGCCGGCGACCGAGCGCGAAATAGCCAGTGCCACCAGCAGCCCTACGATAGCTCCGATCACCACCATGCGGACTCCTTCCAGCACGATCAGACGTTCCACCGCCGCCGGCTCCGCGCCCAGGGCCATGCGCAGGCCGATCTCGCGCACGCGCTGCGCCACCGAGTAGGAAATTACGCCATAAACGCCGATCGTCGCCAGCAGCAGCGCCAGGGTACCGAAAGCGGTGAGCAGACTGGCGGCGACGCGCTGCGGCCAGAGGACTTCGTGGATGAACTCGCGCAGGCTCTCGCCGCGCAGGAGCAGGTTGCGGTCGAGCGGCTGCAATTGGCGGCGTACGGCCATCGCCGCCGGCGCGGGGTCGCCCGGCGTGTGCAGGTACAACACGGTGGTAGGAAAGTAGTATTGCATCAGCGAAAGATAAATCAACGGCTGTGGGGTTTCGCCCAGGGCGAGGTAATTGGCGGTGCGCACCACGGCGACGACCTGGACCGGCAAATTCTCGCCGGCGAATGCGATCATTTGCCCCACCGCACTGCGGCCGGGCCAGAAATGCGCTGCCGCGGCCTGGTTGACGACCGCCACTCGCGGCGCCGATTTCCGGTCAAACAGGCTGAAATCCCTCCCCGCGACGATGGGGATTCGCAAGGCGGCAAAATAACCGGGCCCGACGACTTTCACATAGGTGGGCCAGCCCACGCCGGGCCGCGAGTTTTCGCGCCCGGCCAGGAGCACATTGCGGGAGGTCAGCGTGAAGGGTGCATCCTTGGCGAGGGCGGCGGAATCCACGCCCGGCGTCTGGCGGGCAACCTCCAGCGCGCGCTGCTGGTATTCGCGGCCGCGGTCTTCCGAGTAGGCTTGATCTCCCAGGTTGAAGCTGACCGTCCCCAGGTGTGCCGCGTCGAATCCGGGATTCAGTTGGTCTGCGTCCCAGACGCTGCGCACGAACAAGCCGGCTCCGATTAGAGCGATGAGCGAAAGCGCCACTTGTGCCATCACCAAAAGCGAGCGCGGGCTAAAGCGTTGGCCGGCGGCCGGCGGCTGGCCGGTTCGTTCCTTCAGATCGGTGGCCAGGCCGCTGCGAGTGGCGCGCAGGGCAGGGAAGAGTCCGAACAGAAGACCGGTGGCTATCGAAATGGCCAGGTTATAGCCCAGTACCCGCTTATCAAGCTGGGGTTGGGCGATGGCGTATTTCCACGGTTCCGGACGCCACGCCCAGAGGGCGCCTCCGGCCCACCAGGCCAGCAGCAACGCCAGCGAACCACCCACCACCGCCAGCAAGACGCTTTCCGTGAGCAACTGGCGGATGAGACGGAACCGGCTGGCTCCCAGGGCCAGCCGGATGCCGATTTCCCGGGTGCGTCCCGCCGCCCGCGCCAGCAGCAGATTAGCCACGTTTGCGCAGGCAATCAACAGCACCAAGCCCGAAACAATCATCAGCACGGAACCGGCATTGGCGATTCCGGGACGTAACGCATCGGCGACCAGCGCCCGGGAAATACCTTCCAGCCGGATCCGCTTGCCATCGTTCTCTCTCGGATACTCGCGCTCCAGTTCGGCGGCGAGTGCGTTCAGCGAAGCTTCGGCGCGGGAAAGACCGACGCCCGGTTTCAACCTCCCCGTCACCGCAAACACCTGCACGCGCCGCTGGTTGACCCATGCCGGTATCGGAAAAGCGCGCGGGTAGGTGGCCATTGGCAGCCACGCGTCCGCGCCGTAGAGCAGGTCCAGCCCGCGAAATTCCTTCGGCGCCACGCCCACGATGCGGTAGGAAAGGCCGTTCAGCTCCAGGGTACGCTCTGTAATCCGGGGATCGCGGTCGAAAAGCCGCGCCCACAAACCGTAGCTGATCACGGTGACCGGACTGGAGCCGCCTTCCATATCGTCCAGGGGCCCCAGCGCGCGCCCGGCCAGGGGTCGAACTCCCAAACCTGCAAAGTAGTTGCCCGACACCAACTGAGCCACCAGGAGTTGCGGCTCGCCCCTGCCAGTCAGGTTGATTCCCACCGCGCAGGAAAGCATCAGCTCGGAGAAAACCGTGTTGCGGTCGCGATAGTCTTTGTAGTTGGGATAGGAGACCAGCCAGGCGCCGGGAACGTGGCTGTCCACCGTGTACACCTCGGCCAGTTGCCGAGGCCGATCGACTGGAAGCGGCGCCAGCAGCACGGAGTTCACCAAAGTAAAAATGGTAGTGTTGACGCCGATTCCCAGCGCCAGGGATATCGCGGCAACAAAGGCAAACGCGCGGTTCCTTTGGAAGGACCGAAAACCGTATGCCAGGTCACCTAAAAGGCCCATGGTCCCACAGAGTATAACATCCAGGCGTTAGACCCGGCTGTAGCCCGACCAGGACCCCCAGGACGCTCCGCCGCCGTTTCCGCCTGCTTCAACCCAGCCAGCAGTGGTGGTTTTCGGCCATCCGCGCATCCACCCCGTTTGATATTAGTCAATTATTTTCAATTATTTACGATTTGGTATGGACCGTGCATAAAGACCGCGGTAGAGAAATGACTTCTATGCGACGCCTCCCAGTTCGCGTTGTTGCCGCCATGTTGCTTGCCGCGGCGTTTGGAATCGCTCCCGTACGTGCCCAGAGCCCGGACGATCTCCAGCGGGGTGTAGGCCGTATCAGCGTCATGGATGGCGACGTCTCCGTGCGGCGCGGGGATTCCGGCGAATGGGTGGCAGGCATCGCGAACGCGCCTCTCATGGCGGGAGATTACATCTCCACGGGCCCCAATTCTCGCGCGGAAGTTGAATTTGATAGCTCTAACCTATTGCGTTTAGGAGGCTTGGCGGAAATTAACCTCACCACGCTCGAAGCCGACCGCTACCAGTTGGAAATGGCACGGGGAACGCTAACCTTTAACATCCTAAGGCCTTCCAATGCAAATATTGAAGTTGACACTCCTAATATTTCCGTAAGGCCGTCTAAGGTTGGGATTTACCGGATATCCGTAACCGACAACGGCGAAACCCAGGTTACCGCAAGATCGGGTGATGTGGAGGTCTTCACCCCCAAAGGATCGCAGTGGGTGAGCGCCGGGCAAACCATGATTGCGCGTGGATCCGCCTCCGATCCCGAGTTCCGGATCGCGGGCGCCATGGCTCTCGACGATTGGGATCGCTGGAACGAATCGCGCGACAAGGCCTTGATGGAGTCCGCCAGCGCGCAGCACGTGCCTCAAGGTGTTTACGGGGCCGAGGACTTGGACGGTTATGGCACTTGGGTGAACGTGCCCGACTACGGCTCGGTGTGGCGGCCGACGGTGGTGCCGGGTTGGTCTCCTTATTCCTGCGGCCGCTGGGTTTGGGAAGACTGGTACGGGTGGACGTGGGTGGATTGCGCGACGTGGGGCTGGGCGCCGTTCCACTATGGACGGTGGTTCTGGGGCGCCAACAACGGGTGGATGTGGTATCCCGGCGTAATTGGGGTCAGGCACTACTGGTCGCCTGGCCTGGTGGCCTTTTTCGGATTCGGCGGCGGGAGGTTTGGGGTCGGTTTTGGTTTCGGAAACCTGGGGTGGGTGCCGCTGGCTCCTTATGAGATGTTTCATCCCTGGTGGGGGAGTGCGTACTACGGTGCCGGCTTCAACCGTGGCTTTAACATCAGCAGCGCAAATATATACAGTAATTACAGAAACGCACGAGTAGCGAATGGTGTTTCTTCGCTCAGCGTGGCCGATTTTCGCGGCGGCCGATTCAATAGCGTCGGGCATGCGTCGGCGGACCAGATTCGGAGCGCCGGATTAATTCGGGGCCAAGTGCCTGTGTCGCCAACCAGCGCGAACCTGCGTTATAGCGAGAGGACCGGCGCTTTCACCCCACGGTCGACGGGCAACCAGTCATTTTTTACGCACCAGAGTCCGGCGGGCGTGGCAAGGGTTCCGTTCGCGCGCCAGGCTGGCGGGTCCACCACCGCGGCTGCTGGCCGTACGGGGGGGGCAGGCGGTGCGCGCGGCGCGGCGAATGCGGGCGCGGGCGCGAACTCGGCCGGGGGTTGGCGGCGCTTCGGCGAACCGGCTGGGCAGGGCGCCAATAGCTATCGCGGCCCGGCGTCGGGAGCAGGCAGCCAGCGTCCCGGCGAGAGCGGCGGCTCAGGCTACCGCGGCGGTAGCCAGCAATCGCTTCGCGTGGCGCCCCCGGTGGTTCGCGAACGCTCCAGCGGCGAGAGTGGCTCCAGCTTGCCGGAAATCCACTACAGCAGGCCCACTTATAGCGAACCGCAGCGTGGTTCCTCGCCCAGCTATAACGCGCCGCAACCGCACTACAGTTCTCCCAGCAACAGCGAACCGCATAGTTCCGGCGGCGCGACAGGTAGTGGCGGTGGGCGCGTTTCCGGCGGCGGCGGTGGCGGTCACGCCAGCGGCGGACACGGAGGCGGGCGCCGTTAGAACTGATTTTTCCCAAGTAGCCATTGGTTTCTTCCCATAGGCCCGGTCTCATTCAGCGGGGATCGGGCCGATTTTTTGCCTGGACAATTAATTTACATAATATTCGTTATCGGAAATTACGCACAGGCCCTCCGCCGCCCTATCCGCCGAGCGGCCCACAGCCGCACCAGAACCCCTGCAGCCCGACACCGAATTCGCCGATGAGATAGCCAGCCAGGCAACCCGCCTCGTGAAAGGCATCAAATGACACACCAGCGCACCTTCGCAGCCCTCGACCCCGACGCACCACCCGCCGAACGCCGCGCCATCCAACTCCGCATAGCCCGCGAGATCGTAGACAGCCCGCAAAGCTACCCACCCGACCGGCTCCAGTGGGCGCTCTGGGTAATCGAGCTTCACACCATGCGGAGTAACGTACAGTGACGCTCCGCAAAGGCCAGCGCGTCACCGTCACCGGCGCCGCCGGCCGAGTCGCAGCCGAAGTCCCGCACGCCAGCCCCCTACACCATGAGACAATTGAAAAGGAGACGCCACTCCGTGACCACCGACGAAAGAATCGAAGCCATCGCCCAAAGCCTAGAGTTGCTATCCGCGCTACACCAGGACCTCGAAAAGCAGACCGCCGCCAGGTTCGCAGACACCGCCGCCAGGTTCGCAGACACGCTCGAATTCATCAACGGCCTTGCCCGCGTCGCCCAAGCCCACGAGCAACGCATCGAGCGCCCGGAAGAGTGAAGAAACTCCATGTGCCAGAAATGACCACCGCACGCTTCGACAGCATCGACCAGGCAGCCGCGATGCCCGCGATCTCCTCCTCCCCAGAGGCCCTTTACGCCGTGCAAATGGCGGGTATGCGCAGCGTGGCGTCATGTCACCGTCCAACCGTAGGCTGAGGACCGAGGTATCGATCGGCCATCCGGTCGTAATCGTGGGGCTGCACCAGGCGGAAACGCAACTCCAGCGTTGCCACTTCTTCGAGATGGCGTAGCATCTCGCTGGTTGGAATCTCGGGAGTGAGCAAATGCATCTGCCCAGCGGAGACTCGGTACGGTAATACCCGCCAGCGCCGGGAGGTATTGGCCGGAAGCGCGTGGGTGGCCGGCGCCGAGACTTCGCCCGCCCGCGGCAAGCCCAGTTCCAACCCCGCCTGCTGGCTCAACGCCCGATACAGATTCTCTTCGGAAAGCTGCTCCGATTGCACCAGATACTCGCCCAACCGCACACCCCTCGGTTGGACCGCCAGCGCGGCCTGAATCTGCGCCGCCGAAAGGCAACGCAGGCGCACCAGCACCTCACCCAAGCGCAGGTTCGCCCCCGCTCCGGCCGGCGGGTACACATGATCGGTCTTGGTCCAGGTGAGTTTCCGCAACCCGGCCATCGAGGCTACGAAGCCGCGCAGCGCCATACCGGTTGCAGCCAGATTCACCAGGTTGCCCCACAACATCCGAAACGGAACTCCCAAGGCAAACTTCCACCCGTAAATCATGGCGCTCGACCGCCCGCGAATCAAAACGTGAGCGGCCGCGACCAACAGCGTGATGGAACATAGCCCAGCCACCGCCGGCGGCGTCTTCGCCAGCTCCCGCCAGCGCCACAAGCCCGCCAGAAACAGCAGGTTCGACAACGGCGATAAGAGATTTCCCACAATTCCCTTCCGATCCCGCCAGAACCAGTACATCCGCCACGCCGGGCCGCGCCAGCCATGGCGCTGCCACCCCTGCAGCACGATGCCCGTGATCCACCGGCTACGCTGGCGTACCGCCGCCTTCCAGCGCCGCGGAAAGAACTCGCGCGTCGCCGCAATACCCGCGCCGTCGATCTCGATCGGCACGAACATCTGCCGGTAGCCGAACTGGTGCAGCCGGTAACCGGTTTCATAATCTTCGGTGAGGCACGAAGGGTCGAACAGCACCCCTCCGCGCGCCGCCGCCAGCGCCTCCAAAGCGTCGCGCTCGAATCCCGTGCCGACTCCGTTGGCCGGCAGAAACCCACCCAGCAGGCGGCGGACGACCAGATCCTTGAGCTGAAACTCGGCAAACTCGTCGCAGTATACTCCGTGGGTGAATTCGCGGAAGGGCGTCGGCAGCGGCAGCACCGGTATCTGCACCATTTCGTAATCGCGCGAGAACCAGTTAATCAGCCGCAGGGAGTCGGCATACACCAGGTCCTCGGCGTCGTGCGTCAGGATGATCTCGAAACGCACGCCCCGCGCAGCCTCCCAGGCGGTCATATCGTTATAAATGGCGTTCAGGCAGTCGCCCTTGGATGTCGGCCCCTCGTGTGGAACGGTGGCGACGTGCAGCCGCGGCCAGCGCGCGGCCACCTCCCGCACGGCGCTGGCGGTAGCTTCGTCGTTCGGATAGACGCCCGCGAATATGTCGTACTTTTCGTAGCAGACGGCGGAAAGCGTGCGCTGCAGCATCTGCCCGATCACGCGGTCCTCGCGCCAGAGCGGCACAAAGATGGCGATCCGCCGTTCCGGAGTCCGCGCCAGGGCGGCGCTCGTGGGCTTAGGCCGCTTTCGCCGCGGAAGACACCACACGAACAGGATGAACAGGTCGTCCAGCCCGCTCGCCAATGTCCACAATGCCAGTGGAATCAGGCACCCAAGCAACCATTGGTCGCACCAAGCCACACAGATGTCCTCGATAGTGAGTCGCCGGAAGCGCCGTTTCCTCTCAAAGAAACTCGTCCCGAGGGCCGGCAAAAAAGCGCGCCCACTCCAAGAACGGGTATCCTGACTTAAGAGTGGGTATGCTACACAAATCGGCGCCGCGCATCGGCTTCATTCTGGCGCTGGCGGTGGCTTCGGCCTGGGCGCAAGCTACGGCGGCCAAGCTGGAATTCGAAGTGGCTTCCATCAAGATCGCCGTTCCGCCCAACCCGGCCGACGTTATGGCCGGCAAGCTGCACGTCGGCATGAAAGTGGACGGCGCCCGCGTCGATATCGGCTTCATGTCGCTGTCAGACCTGATTCGCACCGCCTACAACGTCAAATCCTACCAGTTGTCCGGCCCGGATTGGATGGGCGCCCAGCGCTTCGATATCCTCGCTAAAATGCCCGCGGGCTCGAGCCAGGACCAGGTTCCCGAGATGCTTCAGGCGCTGCTGGCGGAACGTTTCAAGCTGGCGATTCACCGCGACAGCAAGGAACACGCCGTCTATGATCTGGTAGTGGCAAAGGGCGGTGTCAAGCTGAAAGAATCGCCGCCCGATCCCGAGGCCCCCAAGCCCGGCCCGGACGCCAAACCCGGCGACCCCGCGGCCAGTTCCAATGCGAATCAGTCCCCGCAGATCAAGATGAGCGGCAATACCGTGACCGTAAGAGGGGGCTTCGGCATGGGCGTCGGTCTGGGCGGCACCACCAAAATCACCATGAACGGCGCCACCATGCACATGGAAGCGTCCGGCGTCACCATGGCGAAGTTCGCCGACATGCTTTCCAGCTTCGTGGACCGCCCGGTGATGGACCGCACCGACCTGAAAGCCAGCTACGATGTGGCTCTGGACCTTTCCATGGACGATCTGCGCAATGCCGCGCGCGCGGCCGGAATCGGGGGCGGCATGATGATGGGCCCCCGGTCTGGCGGTGGAGGGCCCGCCGATGCGGCCTCCGATCCGTCCGGTTCCTCGATCTGGGCCGCCGTTCAGGCATTCGGCCTCAAGCTCGATGCGCGCAAGGAACCGCTCGAGGCCATCATTGTGGATCACCTGGAAAAGGCCCCGACGGAGAACTAAAACGCCATGTATACCGATACTGGGACGGCCGAGTGAGCGCGCGCGCCCTGATGGTGCTGGGAACCGCCTCGCACGTGGGCAAGTCGCTGGTGGCCGCCGGTCTGGGCCGAATCTTCTCCGACGCCGGCTGGCGCGTCGCCCCCTTCAAGGCCCAGAACATGTCGCTCAATTCCGCCGCCACGCCCGACGGCCGCGAGATCGGCCGCGCCCAGGCCCTGCAGGCGGAAGCCTGCCGCGCCATTCCTTCGGCCGAAATGAACCCTGTGCTCATCAAGCCCAGCGGCGACACCTCCTCGCAAATCGTGGTGCTGGGCCGCGTCTGGGGACAAGTCAGCGCATTCGACTATCATCGGCGCCGCGTCGAAGACCTCTTCCCCCAGGTGCTCGAAAGCTACCGGAAACTGGCCCAGGCCTACGATCTGGTGCTGCTCGAAGGCGCCGGCTCGCCAGCGGAAATCAATCTGCGCCAGCACGACATCGTCAACATGCGCATGGCCCATGCGGCCGATGCCCAATGCCTGCTGGTGGGCGATATCGATCGCGGCGGCGTGTTCGCTTCTCTCGCCGGCACGCTGGCATTGCTCGACGCCGAAGACCGCGCGCGCATCCGCGGCTTCGCCATCAACAAGTTTCGCGGCGACCTGGCCCTGCTCACTCCGGGCGTCGAAATGATCGAGCGGCGGATCGGCATCCCGTGCCTGGGCGTGATTCCGTTCCTGCCCCAACTCGGCCTGGAAGAAGAGGACGGCGTCGCGCTCGAAGACCGGCGCACGCCCGAGCGCGTTTGGCGGCCCGCTTCCCTGCCCGATTCGCCGGACCGGCCTCTGCGCGTCGGCGTCATCGCGTTCCCACACATGGCCAATTTCACCGATTTCGACGCCCTGGCCATGGAGCCGTCCGTCGCGGTGGCGTTTCTCGACGACCCCACTCACGCCGCCGCGGCCGACGTCCTGATCCTGCCCGGCAGCAAGCAGACCCTCGACGACCTCGCCTGGCTGCGCGCCCGCGGCTTCTCCGCATGCCTGAGATCGCACCGCGGCCCGTTAATCGGCGTCTGCGGCGGATTTCAGATGCTGGGCCTCGACATCGAAGATCCCGACGGCGTGGAAAGCGGCGGGCAAGCCCGATCCGTTGCCGGCCTCGGCCTGCTGCCGGTCCGCACCGTTCTGCGCCCCGAAAAAACCGTGCGCCGCGCCGCCGGACAGGTGCTCGCCTGGGACGCCCCGCCCTTTCAGGGCTACGAAATCCACATGGGAGAGACCCGTTACGATCGCGGCTGCCAGCCTTTCGCCGAGATCGTACGCGAGCCGGATCCCCGCGCCCTGCGCGATGGCGCCGTCGCCGAAAACGGCCGCGTGTGGGGCAGCTATGTGCATGGCCTGTTCGACGACGATGCCTTCCGCCACGCTTTCCTCGCCGGCGCGCGAGCGTTCGTAGGCTTGCAGGCGGCAAGTGAGACTGTCAATGTCACAGGCGAAAGAAGCGCGCGCATCGATCGCTGGGCGGCGCATCTGCGGAAGCACCTGGATATTGGGCGGCTGCGGGGGTGGGTGGAATAGAATCGATCCACGCCTTTCATGCCGCGCCCCGCGTTAACCTAATTCTAAACAAATGAGGAATACGGCCGTTCTTCTGATCAATTGTCCGGATCGCAAAGGCCTGGTCGCGGGCGTCTCAAGCCTTCTTTATCGGTACGGCGCCAATATTACGCATGCCGATCAACATCAAGACCACGAAGCCGGTCTGTTCTTTATGCGCGTCGAATGGACGCTGGAAGGATTCGAGCTCGACGCATTCCGGGCGGAATTCCACCCCATGGCTGCGGCGCTCGACATGCAGTGGCGCCTCAAGCTGATGTCGGAGGTTCCGCGAATGGCGATCTTTGTGTCTCAGCATCTGCACTGCCTGGTGGATATCCTCCACCGGCAACAGGCCGGGGAGCTTCCCTGCTCGATTCCGCTGATCGTCGGCAATCACCGGAATGGAGAGGCCCTGGCGCGATTTTACGGGGTAAAGTTCCGCCACATCCCGGTGACGCCCGAGACGAAAAAAGCCGCGGAAGACGAGCAGCGGCGGCTGCTAGCGGCGGAAGGTATCGACCTGCTCGTCCTGGCTCGATACATGCAGATTCTGCCGCCTGAGTTCGTGGAGGAGTATCGGGAGCGAATCATCAACGTGCACCATTCCTTCCTGCCGGCTTTCATTGGCGCCCGGCCTTATCATGCGGCATTCCACCGTGGAGTCAAACTGATCGGCGCCACCAGTCACTACGTTACGGCAGCCCTGGACGACGGCCCGATCATCGAACAGGACGTGGTGCGAATTTCACATCGGGATCAAGTGGAAGATCTTATCAAGAAGGGCCGGGATATCGAGAAGGCTGTGTTGTCTCGGGCCGTAACTTGGCATCTGGAGCACCGCATTCTCTGCTACGGGAACAAAACGGTGGTGTTCGATTAGCCGGCCAACTTGACGAGTGCCGCCGCCGCTCGGAATCAAGATCCGCCTGGACCAGGTACGATCGTCCCTAACTCGTCGAGCAGCGGGGCTATTCCGCTTTCGTACTTGCGCCAACGCTGCAATGAACTGCGGAAAAGGGGTTTGCGCACCTGAACGGCACTGGCGGTTTTGACCGGCCGGCTGGTTCTATGGAAGCTGATGCAGCGGTCGTCCCAGGGCAGACCGCAATAATCGATCATCCGCCGGGCCTGGCCTTCTAAGTCATCGACCACGTCCTCGTAAGAGACGTCTAACATGGCCCCTGGCGGAAGTACGCGCCGCCAGTGAGTCATTAGTTCGCTGTAATAGCGGTAGAAGCGCCCCAACTCCGCCAGATCGTAGGTATAGTGGTGACCGAATGTGAATAGCTTGGAATAGCATGACACGCAGGTATCCATCGGGTGGCGCATGGTATGGATGATCCTGGCATTGGGCAGGGCCAGGCGTATCAGGCCGATATTGAGGAAGTTGCCCGGCAACTTGTCGACGATCCGGACCTTACCCTCCGCAAGGGCCGGCAAGCGCGCAAGATAGGACTGGCCAATGCGCCGCAAGGCAGCGCCATCGACAGCGGGAACGCACTCCGGATATTCGACCGCCCGGCCGCCGGCATGGAACACACTGCTGGCCGCCGTCTCAAAATCCGTCAGTTCGCCGGCGCCATGAATTTGCGGATGGCTGGCAAGTATCTGCTCGATCAGAGTGCTGCCGGAACGCGGCATGCCAAGGACGAAAACCGGAACTGACGAGGGATCGCCCTCTCCCTGGAAGCGATCGAGCAGCCGGCCGTCGAACACAGTAGAAACGCGTTGGAAAAGGTTGAGAACCCTTCCTTCGTCGTAATCGAGTTGTTTGCGTTTCAGAGCATTGCCCTGGCGCAGATGCTCCAAGGCCCGGGCGTAATCTCCAGTGTCTTCAAGGGCTTTCGCCACCGCAAAATGGATACGTAGCGCCGTGTTTGCGGACAAATCATTCCTGCCGGCCAGCGCTTCAAGCACTGCCAGGCCGGCATCGCCAGGATGAAAACTCTTGATCTCGGTGCGATTCAGGTGAGCCTCTCCGAAGTCCGGCCTGATCGCGATGGCCCGCCCATAGTGCGCCATGGCATCGTCGAACTTGCCCTCGTCCTTGAAGATGTTGCCCAGACTGTTGTGGGCGTCGGCATGGCGAGGATTAAGGACGAGGGCGCGTTCGAGGTGGCTCATCGCATCCGCAATGCTACCCTGCTCCGCCAGCGCGGTGCCCAGATTGCTGTGGGCATTGGCATCGTCGGGCCTAAGGACGAGGACGCGTTCGTACTGGGCAATCGCCTCCCTAATCCTGCCTTGCGCGATTAGCGCGACGCCCAGATTGTTATGGAGATCGGCATGGCCCGGATTAAGGACGAGGGCGCGTTCGAGGCGGGCTATGGCATCCGCAGTCCTGCCTTGCGCTATGAGCGCGGTGGCCAGGTTGTTATGGGCATTCACATGGCGAGGGTTAAGGACGAGGGCGCGTTCGTAGTGGGCAATTGCATCCGCTATCCTGCCTTGCGCCGCCAGTGCGAGGCCCAGATTGCTGTGCGGATCGGGGTAGCCGGGGTTTAGGACGAGGGCACGTTCGAAGTGGGCGATCGCGTCCGCGGCCCTGCCTTGCGCTCCTAGCGCCAAGCCCAGATTATTGTGGGCATTCGCATGGCGAGGGTTCAGGGCGAGGGCGCGTTCGTAGTGGGCGATCGCGTCCGCGATCCTGCCTTGCGCCGCCAGCGCGAGGCCCAGATTGTTGTGGGCGTTGGCGTGGTTGGGGTCAAGCACGAGGGCGCGTTCCAGGTGGGTCGTCGCGTCCGCAATCCTGCCTTGCGCTGCTAGCGCGGTGCCCAGATTGCTGTGGGCATTGGCATAGTCCGGCCTGATCGCGAGGGCGCATTCGTAATGCGCCACCGCCTCCTCGCGCTTGCCTTGTTCGTTGAGAATCAGGCCCAGGTTGTTATGCGCCTCGGCGTAATCCGGCCTGAGGACAAGCGCACGCTGGTAGTGAGCCACGGCGTCCGCGGTTCTACCTTGGGCCCTGAGGGCGTTACCCAGCGTGTAGTGATAGAAAGGATTGGCCTCCTTGATCCGGATCGCCTGGCCGATCCATTCGACGGCTATGTCGTAACGGCCGGTCTGAAAGGCGATGAGCCCGAGAAAATACAGGCTGTCGGCGTGCCGCGGCTCGGCCGTTACAACCATCCGGAAAAGCCGCTCGGCTTCAACCTGGCGTCCGGCCTGATGATGCCGCAGGGCATCGTTGAATGTTCCTTGAATATCCTCAACCGCATTGGGCCTGGGATCCCGGCTTTTGGCCGTACGATGCGGTTTGCGATTCTTAGGCAATAGATTCTCTGGGCCAAGGCTACGGACGGATTATTGCCTGAGACACTCCTTATCTTCGCGGCAATTCGGCAATTCTAAAAGGAATCCAAGTTCATTCTATACCCGGATCGCCCGGTCCAATTGAGGGTTTCGATCCGATGCCATCGAGGTGGTCCGTGGAGGCCGAATGACGACAACGCACAACCATAGCCTCCGCTCATTCGTATCGGATCGACCGCAGCGCATCCATCCTGGCGGCTCGTCTGGCCGGCACCAGCACCGCTACCATCGCTACCGCCAACAGCAGCACCGACACAGCCGCGAAAGTAGCCCAGTCCCGGGAACTTACTCCGTACAGAAAACCGCCCAGGATGCGGCTCACAAAATAAGCCATCGCCAGTCCGATCCCAAGGCCGATGCCCGTCAGCCAGATCCCTTGGCGCGCCAGCAACCGCAGCACGTCCGCCGGTTGCGCGCCGATCGCCATGCGAATGCCGATCTCCCTGGTTCGCTGCCGCGCCGCATAGCTCATCACCCCGTATAGGCCCACGGCCGCCAATGCCAGCGCAATCGCGCCGAAAATCCCGAACAGCGTCCCGCACAGACGCGGCACCAGTAACGCTCTGCCGGCGTGCTCTTCGATGGTCTCCACGTTGTAGACCGGCAGCGATGGGTCCAGTTCGCGCATCCGCCCGCGAACCGGATCGATAAGAGCAGTTGGCGCGCCCGCCGTTCGCACGCCCAGCACCACGCCGTACAACCCCCAGAAGTAGCCGTACTCACGCTCCAGCGAAACGTAGATCTGGGGCCGTGTCCCTTCGGTCGGCGTCCGCGACTTCACGTTTTCTGCCACCGCAATCGCCTCGTGCGGCATGCCCTCCCAACTCACCACCTTCCCCACCGCGTCTTCGCCCGCGAACAGGCGCGCCGCCAGCGCTTCGTTAATCACCGCCGGCGGCAGCCCGGCCCGCCGCCCGCTATCGAAATCGCGTCCCCGCACGAGCGGTATCCCCAGGGTCCGGAAGTACTGGGAGGTGACGCCGTAGATATCCGCTATCAGAACTGTGCTCGTGCCGGGCCGCGAGACACCGGCCGCATTCGGCGCCAGGCTCAGCGGCATGGTATCCGCCAGCCCGGCCGATTCCACCCTGGGAAGCGCGCGCACACGCTCCAGCAAGCCTCCGAACAGTATCTCCGCGCGGCCGTTCGAATATCCGGCCGCCCGCGGATCGAAACTCAGCAGCAGCACGTTACGCGCAGTCATTCCCAGGGGCACCGACGAAGCGTTCTTGAAACTCTGCAAAAACAGTCCCGCCGCCACCAGCAGAACCAGCGAAACCGCTACCTGCGCCACCACCAGCCCGTTCTTCAAGCCAAACCGCCGCAGCGCGAAGATGCCGCCGCCGTCCGCCTTCAGCATCGACGTGAGCTCCACTCGCGTGCCCTTAAGCGCCGGCGCCAGCCCGAACACAACCGCCGCGACCCCTGCCGTGCCCGCCGTGAAAAGCAAGACTCTCCAGTCGATACCGAAATCGAGCGCGGCCGGAACCGGCAGCGTGCCCTGGAGCTTGCCCATGAAGGTAGTCGCGATCCATGCCAGTGCGATGCCAAAGACGGCCCCGATCGCGGCAAGCAGGAAGCTCTCGGTCAGAAACTGCCGCAACAGCCGTCCGCGGCCCGCGCCGATGGCCAGCCGCACGCCGATCTCGTGCTGCCGCGCCGCCGACCGGGCCAGCAGCAGGTTCGCCACGTTGGCGCAGGCCACCAGCAATACCAATCCGACCACCGCCATCAGCGTGCCCAGCAGCATCCTGGCCTCGTCCGGCGCCACCGACAGGGCGTCCGCCGCCGCCAATCGCAGGTCCCGTTTCGCATTGCCCTGGGGGTACAGCCGGTCCAGCCGTTCTTCCACGATCCCTAGCGCCGCCTGAGCGCCTGCGCGCGAGATTCCACTCTTCAATCGCGCCGTGACAAAGAGCCAGCCGTAGTTCCGATCCTGTTCCAGCGGCCCGTGCGCGCCCTGTCCCAGTTGCGCCACGGTCTCGGGATAGAGCCCCAGGGGAATCCAGAAGTCGGTTGCCAGGCCGCGAATGTTGCCGAAAAAATGCGGGGGCGCAATTCCAATCACGATATAGCTCTTCTCACCCAGGCTTACCGTCTTGCCCACGATTCCGCCGTCGCCGCCGAACTTGCGCTTCCAGAGCGAGTCGGAAATCACCACCACGCGGGACTTATTCTCTTCGCCGCGGAAACCCCGGCCCAGCGGCGGTTCCGCGCCCAGCACGTAAAAGTAGTTGGTCGAGACCAGTTGTCCCCAAAGGCGCTCGGGATTGGCGCCGCCGATCGAACGCGGCACGGCCGGATAACTCGCCGCCACGTCTTCGAAGGCGCCCACCTGCCCTCGATAGTCCTCGAAATCCGGGTACGAAAGATGTGCCGCGCCATTGGCGTGATGGAACGACGCCAGCCGCTCCGGCTGGCGCACCGCAAGACTGCCCAACAACACGGCTTTCACTATGCTGAAGACGGTCGTGTTGGCGCCAATGCCCAAGGCCAGCGAGACCACCGCCGCGGCCGCAAACCCGGGGCTGCGGCCGAGAGCGCGGCCCGAGTACCGCACGTCGCGCGCCAGGTCTTCGAGCCAGGCGATCTGCCACGCTGCCCGCGTTTCCTCGCGCGCCCGGGCGCCCGGTCCGAATTCGCGCCGGGCCTCCGCCAGCGCCCGCTCCCGCGCGAGGCCGGCTGCTTCGAGTTCGTCCGCCCGCGCCTCGATGTGAAACTGAATCTCCTGCTCCAGGTCCTGGTCGAATTGCCGCCGGCGCAATAGATAACCGATGCGATTGCCAATCTCCTTTTTCAGAGACATGCGTGGGCTCCTGTCGATTTCACGCCGACTTCATCACCAGCCGGATCGCCTGCACCAGCCGTTCAAACTGGCTCGATTCCCGCTGCAAGCGCTTCTTGCCTTCCGGAGTAAGCCGGTAGAAGCGCGCCTTTCGGTTGTTCTCCGAAATCCCCCACTCGGCCGCCAGCCATCCCTTCACCAGCATGCGGTTCAAGGCCGGATACAGCGACCCATCCTCGACCTCGAGCCCGTCCCCGGAAGCCTGCTTGATCCGCCGCGCAATCGCGTAGCCATGCAGCGGTCCCCGCCGCAGCGTGCGCAAAACCATCATGTAAAGCGTTCCCGGCAACAGGTCCGGGCGTTCCGGCTGTTTCATGCGCCGCCTCCTTCCTTGTCCCGACTATGTATAGCACCGAAAGGGAAGCGATGCAAGCGCCCCCCTGCCGGAACGACGCCCTGCTAGCATAAGCGATGGCCATGAGACTCCCCACTAACGCTCTTTCGCGGCTGACACTCCTCGCAGCGGCGCCGGCGCTGTTCCTCGGCCAGACGGCCGCGCCCCTGCGCCCGCCGGCCGTTCCGCTGGTGACCCACAACCCGTTCTTCAGCGTCTGGTCCGCTGCCGACCGCCTCACCGACGCCGCCACCACCCATTGGACCGGCAAGCCCAACCGCCTCACTGCCCTGGTTCGCATCGATGGCAAGACCTTTCAGGCGATGGGACGCGAGCGGGCAACTGCCGCCGTCCTCGAACAGAAACGGCTGGAGGTTCTGCCCACCCGCACCATTTACGACTTCTCGGGACAAGGCATCCGCCTGGAGCTGACATTCTTCACCCCGGCCTTGCCGCAGGATCTCGATATCCTCTCCCGCCCCGCAACCTATATCGAGTGGACCGTTTCTTCCACCGACGGAAACCCGCACAAGCTGGAACTCTATTTCGATGCCGCCGCCGATCTGGTGGTGAATACGCCGGACCAGCCTGTCTGGTGGGGCCGCTACTCGCTCGATGGCCAGACCGTTCTGCGCATGGGCTCCCGCGAGCAAGCGCTGCTCAAACGCCGCGGCGACGATGTCAGAATCGACTGGGGCTATCTCTACCTCGCCACCGACGGCCGCCCCGGCGCCTCCAGCTCCATCGCTCCTCACTCGCAGGCGCGCGCTCACTTCGAAACCAGCGGCAGCTTACCCGATTCCGACGATCTCCCCGACGCCACCGCGCCCGGCGCCGGCTCCACCGAAGCCCTCGCCGTCAGCCTCGATCTGGGCAGCGTCGGCGCCACGCCGGTTTCCCGCTACCTGATCCTCGCCTATGACGACTTGTACTCCATCGAGTACTTCCAGCGTGCCGAGCGCCCGTGGTGGCGCCGCCATGGCGCCGATGCGGCCGAGCTTCTCCGCAATGCCCGCCGCGACCACGATTCCCTGCTCGAACGCAGCCGGGCGTTCGACGACGAGCTCATGGCCGATATGCGCACCGTCGGCGGCGAAGAATATGCCCGCCTGGGTGCGCTGGCTTACCGCCAGACCCTGGCCGCGCATCAATTGGCCGCCGATGCCGACGGCACGGCCATGTTCTTTCCCAAAGAGAATTTCAGCAACGGCTGTATCTCCACCGTCGATGTCATCTATCCCAGCGCGCCCTTTACCCTGCTGTTTAATCCGCTGCTGCTGAAAGCCCAGCTTGAACCGGTTCTCCAGTACGCCCGCATGTCGCGCTGGCCGTGGCCCTTCGCTCCTCACGATCTGGGCACTTACCCGCAGGCCAATGGACAGGTATATGGCGGGGCCGAGCGCACCGAGGAAAACCAGATGCCGGTCGAAGAGAGCGGCAATATGTTGATCCTGGTTGCCGCCCTGGCCAAGGTCGAAGGCAATGCCGCTTATGCCGAAAAATATTGGCCGGAACTTACTAAGTGGGCCGAGTATCTCAAGACCAAGGGACTCGATCCCGAAAACCAGCTTTCCACCGACGATTTCGCGGGCCATCTCGCCCACAACGCCAACCTCTCGCTCAAAGCCATCCTCGCGCTCGGCGCCTATGGCACCCTCTGTCAGGCTACCGGACGCACCGCCGAAGCCGCCGCCTATCGCGATCTCTCCCGCGACTACGCCAAAAAGTGGATGGACCTCGCCGCCGAAGGCGACCACTACCGCCTCGCTTTCGACAAGCCCGGCACCTGGAGCCAGAAATACAACTTGGTGTGGGACCGCATCCTGGGCCTCAACCTCTTCCCCGCCGAAGTTGCCCGCAAGGAAATTGCCTTCTACGAGAGCAAGCAGAACGGTTACGGCCTTCCGCTCGACAACCGCCGCGATTACACCAAGCTGGATTGGACAATCTGGAGCGCGACACTAGCTTCCGATCGTTCCGATTTCGAGAAACTGATCGCCCCCGTCTACCGCTGGCTCGGCGAATCCTCCAGCCGCGTCCCGCTCACCGATTGGTACGACACCGTCACCGGCAAGCAGCAGGGCTTTCAAGCCCGTTCCGTAGTAGGCGGAGTCTTCGTAAAAATGTTGACCGACCCCGCCGTGTGGCACAAATATACCGCCAGAGCGCTGGGTAAATAAGGGGAGTTGCCGGCCGTTCACTCAAATATCGGCGATATCTTCGCCAGCACCTCGTCCATGACCGCGTCCGGAATGCTTTCCAGTTTCCTGCCGCCGCGCGCGGCGAGATCGAGAGCGCGGGGCTGGTCGCACCGGACAACGCCCATCGTTTTGGTTCCAGCGCCCGTCAGCGGCACGGCGAAACCTGCCGTCCGCGCGAAATCGCCGCCGCGCGTGATCGGGAGAATTACGGGGAGTTGAGTGATCCGGTTGAAGGCCTCCGGCGACACGATAAGCACCGGACGGCGGCCCTTTTGCTCGTGTCCCGACGTAGGGTCGAGACTGACGAGCCAGATTTCGCCGCGCTTCATCAGACCAGCTCGCCGCCCGTTGGCTCACTATCGAGCCATTCCTGCTCTTCGGTGCCGCGCGGCGCCTTTGGATCGCATTGGGCGAGCAACTCGTCCAGGGTATACCGGCGCCGCTGCTGCGGCTCCACGACGAGGCGGCCGTTTTCGACCGCGATGCCGACCTTGGCGCCCGGTTGCAAGTGCAGAATATCGAGCAGCGCGGGCGGGACGGCCAGCATGACCGAGCCGCCGACCTTGCGCAGATTGGTAGTGTGCATGACTTCCACTTTCAGTTATATTTTAATATAACATCCTGGAGAAGGATCTGCACTGGCACCGGACAGCCTTCACTCCGAGCACAAAAATGCACAAAGCGCCCCCTATCGCCGCGACAGCTTCTTCATGATCAGGCTCACCGCACCGTCGGCGTTCGCGGCCGCGCAGGCCGGAGCGCGGGCCTGCCAAAGCTGTTCGGCCTCGGCCAGGTTCGCTTCCGCCGCGTCGGCATAGGAGGCCGGCCGTTGACGGGCGAGCCGGTCGCGCACTGCCTCGGTATCCGCGCTGCTGCCGCCGCACTGGTGGAGTTCCTCCAGGATGGCCGTCAGCAACTGGCGTCCGCGGGTGTACCGGGCCACGGCGGCCAGCCGCGGCAGGGTCGGGTCGAGGGCTAGAATCTGGTCGCATTCCGCCAGCCGCTGGCGCGCGCCGGTGTCGTCGGGCGCGAGCACCAGGCTGGCCCGATAGGCGACTCGCGCGGCTGGATAATTTCCAGCCCCGAATTCGGCATCGGCCAGGCCGTCCGAAACCGCGGGATTGTGCGGCTCGCGACTCCGCAATTCGCGAAACGCCCCCACCGCGTCGGCGGCGAACCCGTCATCCAGCAGCAGGCGGGCGGCTTGCCTCTTGCGCTGGGCGTCGGACGCGGCCGCCGCAAGGGCGGAAAGCAATTCGGCGCGCGCCTGCTCCTTCATGCCCGCGCCGCCCAGCGCATCGGCCAACTCCATGCGGGCCTTCCACGCCCCTTCCGGCCCGCCGCCGGGCCACGCGCCGTAAATGGCGTGCTGATAGTAGGTCACCGCTTCGCCGATCCATCCCTCGCGCGCCGCCAGGTGCGCCATGGCCAGATTCGCCGGACCGCTGTGCGGATTGGCCTCGAGCGCCCCGTTGAGGTAAATCGCGGCTTCCACCAGGTGGTCGCCATCGAGCAGCGCGGTTCCCAGCGCCAGCCGGTCGCCGGCCGAGTGGGTAATCGACACCGCTTTGCGAAACTGGTCCGCGGCTTCGTCGTAGCGCGCGGTGCCCATCAGCCGATAACCCTCGGCGGCGTAGCGCCCGCCGCGGTCCGCCCGCTCGGCGCGAAACACGAACTGTAACCACCCCGCCAGCAGCACCAGGGCGGACAGCACCACTAGCGTGCCCGCAAAACCCCGGTGGCGGGTGCGGCGGGCGCCGGGCGAGGGGAGTGGCGCCGGCCGGCCCAAAGCGTAAGCCCCCATTACATCCCGCAGCGATACCGTGCCCTTCAGTTCGCGGATGTTGGTGCGGCTGACCACGGGCAGCACCGGCAAGCCGCTCTGCGCCAGGCGCTGCAAAGCGACCTCCAGCGGCTGGTCCGAATGCACGTGCGGAAACTTTTCTTCGGTCAGCTCTTCGGCCGGACCGGGATCGGGAACCAGCGCCGCCAGCGGCTCGCTCCCGACCGCCTCGTCCAGTTGCGCGGCGGTCACCATTCCGCATAGTCCGGATTCATTCTCGACCGGCCAGGCGCCGCGGCCCCAGTCCACTTCGGCGGTGGCGCGGGCTGCCAGCTCCGAGGCGGGCAACGCCTGCTCCTCCGGACGGAAGGCGTTGGCCACCGTCATTAACGTTTCCCGCGCCCGCGCCCCACCCGGCAGGCGAATGCCGTCCTGGTGCAGTAGTGCCTCGTAAATCGATTCCTCCTGCAGCCGGCTGCTGATGAAATAGCTCACCAGGTTGGCGATCATGAGCGGCACGATGATGGTGTAGTCGCGCGTGATCTCGAAAATCATGATCACCGACGTCAGCGGCACGCGCACGATGCCCGCAAACGCCGCCCCCATTCCCACCAGTGCGTAGGCGCCCGCGCTGGCGGTGTAATCGGGAAAAATCTGGTGCGCCACGCCCCCCACCGCGCCTCCCAGCATGGCGCCGATGAACAGGCTCGGGCCAAAGATGCCGCCCGCATTGCCGGATGCGTAACAGGTAGCGCAAGCGACCAGCTTGAGAACCACCAGCAACGCCATGATGCCGATCAGCATCCGGCCGTTTAAGGCCTCGTCCACATAACCGTAGCCCACGCCGAGCACCTGCGGAACGAACCAGCCCATCGCTCCCACCAGCAGCCCGCCCGCCAGCGGCTGGAACGGCAGGGTCGCTTTGGGCATTTTGAGGAAATGCTTGCGCTGCCACAGCAGCAGCCGCACGAACGCCACCGAAACCAGGCCGCCCACCAGGCCCAGCAGTGCATAGAACACAAACTCGACCGGGTGCACGAGCTGGTAGGGCGGCACGTGGAACAGCGGTTCGTCGCCCAGCAGCAGGTGGAGCACCATCCACGAAGTCGCCGAGCTGAGCACGATCGAGCCCAGCACCGGCGCGTGCATGTCCCCCATCACTTCTTCCAGGGTGAAGAGCACCGCCGCAATCGGCGTATTGAAAGCCGCCGCCAGCGCCGCCGCCGCGCCGATCGGCACCAGCGCCCGCACGCTCTTGGGCGACAGCCCCAGCCGCCGTCCCAGTACCGAAGCGATGCCCGCGGCGACCTGCACCGACGGACCTTCGCGGCCCAGGGCGATGCCGCTGGCCAGGGTGAGCGAGCACATGCTGAATTTGCCGATTACCGTGCGAAAGCGGATGTAGCCGTCGTGCAGAAACAGGGCCGTTTTGGTTTGGGGAATGCCGCTGCCGCGCGCATAGGGAAAATAGCGCGCCAGGAAGTAGCCGCTCACCAGCGACCCGAAGACGGGCATCGCCAGTCTGCGCCAGGACGCCCCGCCGGCCGGATAGAGGCGCCGGCCCAGGTTCTCGGTGACCAGCATAAATGCCACCACCACCATGCCCACCACCGCGCCGATCACCAGGGTGAGGATGAGCAGGATCTTATTTTCGTCCTGCTCGAACGGAACCGCCGCGCGCCCCCCTTCCTCGCTCACCACCGCATCTTCGTTGCTCGTCGAATCGCGCACTAGGGCTTAGGGTAGCAAGCCTACGCCTAAACTGGCGATTAATGTCAAAACAGGATTAATGTCAAAACAGGATTGCCGCGGCTGCCCTTAGGTGTTATCGTGTACACAACGACCCGGAAGGAGTGAGCATGTTCGCCCTGCGCGTATGTTTATGGATTGGGATTTGCTGCGGCGTGGCCGGCGCCGCCGATTGGCGGGACTTGACCGGCGCCTGGACGCTCGATCCAGCCCACAGCCCCGCCGCCAAGGTGAAGACCGAGTCGCTCACAATTCAGCAGACCGAAAACACCATCGAGTTCACCGATGCCTTCACCGACGCCAACGGCAAAGATTGGAAATCCGTGTTTCACTGCAACATCGACGGCAACCAGTGCAAAGTGAAAGATCAGGGACAAAATGCGGTTGTCACCTTCTGGTATAACGGTCTGGCGCTGGTGATGATGGAAACCAAGAAGGAAGGCGCCTACGTCATCAAGAAACGGATCACGCTTTCCGAAGACGCCAAGACCATGACCGTGGAGTTGGAGCACGTGAATCCACCCGGCGGCAAGGACGTCTACACCTATACCAAGCAGTAGAAGCTCTCAGCCTTCAGCGGCCGGCATTCAGCCGCACCGGCCTGGACTGATCGCTGAAAGCTTGTCCTACAATAGCAGCATGATTTCTCGCCGAGTGGTCCTGGCAGCGTTTCTCATCCCGGCGGCCGGATGGGCGCAGCCGCCACAGCGTCCGGTGCGGCTTCCTTCGCGCGGCACGCGGGGCGCGATTGCGGGAGGTTCCGAATATGCCACCGAGGCCGGAATGCGCATGTTCGTTGCCGGCGGCAACGCGGTGGATGCGGGCATCGCCGCCTTGTTCGCGGCGGCCACAGCCGAGTTCTCGCACATTGGCTGGGGAGGCGAGGCCCCCATCCTGGTGCGCACCAAGGCCGGTAAGGTGTACGCCATTGCCGGGGTGGGCACCATGCCCAAACTGGGCACCGCCGACTTCTACCGCAGCCATGAGCTGGGCGCCGACGAGATCGTCGATCCACCCAGCCCGCACGGTCTGAAGGATTGGGTTCCGGTGGCCGGGCCGCTGGCCGCGCTGGTTCCCGGCATGGTGGATGCAGCCTTGGTCACGCTGCGGGAATTCGGAACCATGTCTTTCTCCCAAACCGTGGAACCGGCCATTGAACTGGCCGACGGCTTCCCCCTCGACGAGTTTCGCGTCAATTCGATTATCGACAGCGAGCGGTTTCTCAAGGACTGGCCTGCTTCCGCCAAGACGTTTTTGCCGGGCGGCCGGATGCCGCGGCTGGGCGATATCTTCCACCAGCCGGAACTGGCGCGCACGCTGCGATCCATGGCGGAGGTGGAAAAGAAAGCTCGCGCCGACGGAGCCGGCCGCGAGAAGGCTCTCGATGCCGTGCGCGACTATTTCTACCGCGGCGACATCGCCCGCCGCATCGGCGCGTTCTCCGAAACCAACGGCGGCCTGCTGCGCTACCAGGACATGGCGGCGTTTCATGTCGAACCGGAAGAGGCGGTTTCCACCACCTTTCAGGGCTACACGGTCTACAAGCCGGGTTTCTGGAGCCAGGGACCCTCCATGATCGAGGCCCTGAACATTCTGGACGGTTTCGACCTGGCGGGCATGAAGTTGAATTCGGCCCCCTACATCCATACCCTGGCGGAAGCGCTCAAGCTGGCCTACGCGGACCGCGACACTTACTACGGCGATCCGCGTTTCAACAGGATTCCCGCCGAGCGCCTGCTGAGCAAGGAATACGGCGCGGCGCGTGCCAAATTGATCGGGCACGACGCTTCGCTCGAATTCCGCCCCGGCGACGTCGAGCCCAATCCGCCCAAGCATCCGTCGCTTTCCGCCATCGCGCGCCACAAAATCGACGACGCCCTGCTGGCCAAAGATACCACCTGCGTGGACGCCATCGACAAGGACGGCGTGGTCATTTCGATCACTCCATCGGGCGCGTGGATGCCCACTTTTCTGGCCGGCGACACGGGCATCGCCCTGACCCAGCGGGCCCAGAGCTTCCTGCTGGTGCCGGGCCATCCCAACGAGCTCGCCCCCGGCAAGCGGCCGCGCGTGACCCTGAGCCCGACCCTGGTGGTCGGCCCCGGCCGGAACATTCTGGCGCTTTCCACCCCCGGAGGCGACAACCAGGACCAGGCCTTGTTGCAGGTGCTCTTAAACGCCATCATGTTCGGCATGAATCCGGAGAACGCCGTGGAGGCGCCGCGCTTTCAGAGCGAGCACCTGGTATCGAGCTTCGACAACCACGCCATGGACCCCGGCAAGCTGCTCGTGGACGAACGCACCCCGGATGCGGTGGTGGCCGAGCTGAAACAGCGCAAGCACATCGTCGAAATGCGCACGCGCTACGCCAGCGGCGCCGCGCCGGTGATGATCCGTCTGTACCCCAGCGGGCTGATCGAGGCGGGCGCCGATCCTTTTTACTACCGCGCCGCGCAGTCCTGGTAGAAGTTTTCAGTTGCCGGTTTTCAGTTGTCGGCTCAGCCGGCTCAGTGCGTTGTTTCAGAGGTTCTTGGGTGTTCGCGTACCAACCGCTCCCTTTAAGTGAGCGGCTCTGACTCGCGGCATGACGCACTGTATGCGCGATATACCGATTGGTACGGGGCTGGGCATGCTACACACTTCTGCTCCATTTATTCCCCCGCCCACGATCCGACAGTCTGTAGCGTGTATAACGATGCAAACTAGAGCGCACTCGACCAGCAGAAACCAAGTTAGGGCGCTACCCTGACCGCTGATCGCTGAAAGCTCGCCGTTTGTACCACTCGTAGGTCTGCTGGATGCCCTCGCGCAGCGGGATGCGCGCTTTCCAGCCCAGAGCAGTCAGCCGGGACACGTCCAGCAGTTTGCGCGGCGTTCCGTCGGGCTTGGAGCTGTCGAAGCGCAGCTTGCCGCGAAAGCCGGTGATCTGTCCGATCAGTTCGGCCAACTCCAAAATCGTCAGGTCTTCGCCTACCCCGACGTTGACGATCTCCGGGCTCGAGTAGCGCTCCATCAGGAACACGGCCGCATCGGCAAGATCGTCCACGTACAGGAATTCCCGCCGCGGCGATCCGGTGCCCCACAAAGTCACTTCCGGCGCGTGGCTCTGGGCCGCTTCGTGGAACTTTCGCAGCAGGGCCGGCAGCACGTGCGAGGTTTCCAGGTCGAAGTTATCGCCCGGCCCGTATAGATTGGTCGGCATCAGCGAGATGGCCTCCATGCCATACTGCCGGTGATAGGCTTGCGCCAGCTTGATACCGGCGATTTTGGCGATGGCGTACGAGTCGTTGGTCGGCTCGAGCGGCCCGCTTAGGAGGCTGTCTTCCCGGATCGGTTGCGGCGCGAACTTGGGATAGATGCAGGACGAGCCCAGGCAGAGCACTTTCGTCACCCCGTGACGCCATGCGGCGTCGAGGACGGAGATCTCAATCAGCAGGTTGTCGCGCAGGAAGTCCACCGGATACCTGGAATTCGCCAGGATGCCGCCCACCTTGGCCGCCGCCAGAAAGACGTACTCGGGCTTTTCGGCCGAGAAGAAAGCATCGGCCGCGCGGGCATCCGACAGGTCCAGTTCAGGATAGTTGCGCACCAGCAGGTTGCTGAATCCGCCCGCCGCCAGGCGCCGGCAAATGGCCGAGCCCACCAGCCCGGTATGCCCCGCCACGAAGATCTTGCTTGTCTGGTCCATAGGTCTCTATATGTGCACCGCGTGGCCGGCGGCCAGCAGGGTCCGTTCCCGGCGCGCCTGTTCCATGTCGTGATCCACCATCTTGCGAACCAACTCGGGAAAGCTCACCTTAGGCTTCCAGCCCAGCTTGGCCCGCGCCTTGGACGAGTCCCCGCACAGGCTGTCCACTTCCGTCGGCCGGAAATAACGGGGATCGGTGCCGACACACTTCGTCCAGTCCACGCCGGCCGATTCCGCGGCTAAATCGAGAAACTCCTTCACCGAGTGCGCTTCGCCGGTGGCCACCACGTAATCGTCGGGCGCCGCCTGCTGCAACATCAACCACATGGCTTCCACATAATCGCCCGCGTATCCCCAATCCCGCCGGGACTCCAGGTTCCCCAGATAAAACTTGTCGATCAAGCCCAGCTTGATGCGCCCCAGCGCGCGGGTAATCTTGCGCGTCACGAAAGTTTCCCCGCGCCGCTCCGACTCGTGGTTGAAAAGAATACCGTTCGAGATAAACAACCCGTACGCTTCGCGGTAGTTGACGCCGTACCAGTGGGCCGCCACCTTGGCCACGGCGTAGGGGCTGCGCGGATAAAACGCCGTCGCTTCACTCTGCGGCGGCGCCGCCGCCCCGAACATCTCCGACGACCCTGCCTGGTAATAGCGCACCGACCGCCCCGACTCCTCGACGTGATGCCGCAACGCCTCCAGCACCCGCAGTGCGCCCGTCGCCACCACGTCCGCGGTGTATTCGGCCTGGTCGAAACTTACCCGCACGTGCGACTGCGCCGCCAGGTTGTAGATCTCGTCCGGCTGCACTTTTTCCAGCACGTGCCGCAGCCCGGAGGCGTCGGTCACATCGCCGTAATGCAGGAACAGGCGCGTTTCCGGATCGTGCGGGTCGCGGTACAAGTGCTGGATCCGGTCGGTATTGAAGGTCGAGGCGCGGCGCACGATGCCGTGCACCTGGTATCCCTTTGCAAGCAGCAGCTCGGTCAGAAACGAGCCGTCCTGGCCGGTGATCCCCGTTATCAGAGCTCTCTTCACGCGTTGTTCTCCTGCATGCCGGACCTTAAACAGTATCGCCTATCGCGCCCGGGAGACAAGTCACCCTCCGGCCAGGCAGCGCGATTTCGCTAGAATCGAATTTGGTCCTGGTCCAGAAAGTCTCCAAGCTGTATCGTCTCTATCGCCGTCCGGCGGACCGCTTACGCGAGATGGTTCCGGGCTCGGGCACCCTGCACACGGATTTCTGGGCCCTGCGCGACATCAGCTTCTCGCTCGAAAAGGGCGAAACGCTGGGGCTGGTTGGTCCCAACGGTTGCGGCAAGAGCACGCTGCTGCAGATCGTGAGCGGGATCCTGCAACCCACCTCGGGGCGGGTGGTCACGCGCGGGCGAGTGGCGGCGCTGCTGGAATTGGGCGCGGGCTTCAACCCCGAGTTCAGCGGCCGCGAAAACGTCTATCTGAACGGCGAGATCATGGGCCTGAGCCGCGCCGAAATCGCGAAGGCGATGCCGTCGATAGAGGAGTTCGCCGAAATCGGGGAGTTCATCGAGCGCCCGGTGAAGGAGTATTCCAGCGGCATGTACGTGCGCCTGGCGTTTTCCACGGCGATCCATGTGGACCCGGAGATTTTGATCGTGGATGAAGCCCTGGCGGTGGGCGACGCGGTCTTCGCCAACCGCTGCGTGCGCAAATTCGAGGAACTGCGCGCGCGTAAGGTGACGGTGCTGTTCGTTTCGCACGATCTCGGCCTGGTGAAGCAGCTTTCCGACCGCGCCATTCTGCTGCTGGGCGGCCGGATCGCGGCCGAAGGCTCGCCGCGGGACGTGATCAACCGCTACATCGGCGTGGTGCTTGAAAAACAGGCGCCGGAACGGGAGAAGCGGCAGCGCAGCGGCAGTTTCCGCCACGGCGACGGCAGCAGCGAAATCCTCAGCGTCGCGATTTTGAACTCCGCCGGCCAGGAAGCCGCGTCGGTAGCCAGCGGCGAACCGGTCACGGTGCGGGTGCGGGCGCGCTTCCATCGGGCGGTCGAGGACCCGATGGTGGGAATTCTGGTGCGAACGCGCATCGGCATGGACGTATACGGCACCAACACGCGCATCGAGCGGATGCCGCTGGGCAATTTCGCGGCCGGAGACGAGCTGGAAGTGGATTTTCATCTGGAGTGCTGGCTGACGCCGCAGCCATACACCCTCACCGCCGCTACCCAGAGTGAAGACGGATCGAGCCACGACTGGGTGGACGATGCCATTGCCTTCGAGGTGGTGGATACGCGCGTGGCAGCCGGGGTGGCCAACTTGAGAGCCAGGATCGTATGGCGCGCATCACGGTGAAGGTGCAGCCGCGCGCCAGCCGCTCCGAGCCTGCCGGACGCCTGGGCGATGCCTGGAAGCTCCGGCTGGCCGCCCCGCCGGTGGATGGCAAAGCCAACCAGGAGTGCCTTCGCCTGCTGGCCGAACTGGCCGGGGTGCCGCGCGCGGCGGTGCGCATCCTGCGCGGGGAAACCGCCCGCACCAAGATCGTCGAAATCGATGGCATCGAACAGGCGGAACTCGAGCGGCGGCTGAGCTAAGTGACTGGTGGCACAGGCTTTAGCCTGTGGGTATTTCAGCCCGTGAAGGCGCTCGAATATCGAAACAACCGTGGCTCCGGCGCCAGATTCGCCCTCACCGGATTGAATTCGATGTACCGGATGATATTGCCCCTTTCTTTCGGAGACTGTACCCAGTGGTCGAACGACTCATCCTGCCAGAAGGGCTGACCCGTCCTGCACAGCAGTTCATTGGCTTGTTTCGCGGAGACTCCCTTCACGAATTGGGTGATCTTCGGAGCGCGGGGTCTGGGGTCAATCAGAAGGTGGACGTGATTCGGCATCACGACAAACGCGACGAGGTCGTACAGGGTCCGGACTCCCTCGCCACGCCGAATGGTTTCCGCGATGCATTCGGCCACTTGCGGATATTTGAGTCAGCAGGGGCCGGACGGTGTGCGATCAAGCTCGCGGTCGGCTGCAACGAAGACACGTCCGTCGCGGACGGAAGCCAAGGGGAGGGTGCCGTGCAGTCGAAAGGTGATAAACAGCGAAGCTCCGTCGGGCTGAAAGTGGGGAAGATTGCGGCGGTATTCCAAATGATTCTAGTGCTTCGAACTCCGGTTATCTCTTCAGTCTTTTCAACGGCACAGGCTAAAGCCTGTGCCACCTGTCATCAGTACCCAGCCAGCGCTTGGTGGCACAGGCATCTGCGGAATCCATCGCAGGGCGCCCCTCCGGGGCCGGTCGGCCGCGCGCCAACCCGCCAGCCCTTTCACGAACCCAAAACCGGCTCAACCCGGATTCCACAAAATCAGGACCTCAGAGACCGTCCCCACACGCCGCGCGGCCTTGACGCGGCGTCGGAGATAGCCTTGGCCTAAGCCGGTGCGTCCGCGTGAAGTCTCAGCGGCCGCAAACGCTTTCTAGCAGGCGGACACCGCCTCTGCCATGCTTTTCTCAGGCGCCGAGGGGCCGTCCAACTGACAACAGCGAATTTCGGGCAGCAAACGCGGGCTGGCACTTTGCCGATTGCCTGCTTCTTTTTCATGGCGAAGCCACCGTTCAAAGATGAACAGATACCAAAGCTCAGTTTCCGCTTGCTTTCGCCCCTCCGCGATTCTGAATCTTTTCATGATTGGCTTTGTTCGCAGCCAGCCATCCTGTTCGGCAACGGCCGAATCGAATGCGCCCTCGAACAGCGGCTTCCACTCCTTCGTCAGCCAGCGCCCGACTGGTATTGTGAAGCCGCGTTTGGGCCCGCTTCCCAGGCTCGGCCCTACCCTGCGCCGCGCAATCTCACGAAGAACAGCTTTCAACTCGCCGTTGTTGAGGCGGAGATCGATCGGAAGAGAATTGCCGAAGTTCCAAATCTCGCGACCGAGGAACGGAGAGCGTGCCTCGATGCCGTGGCGCATTGTGCTCGCGTCCACCTTCGTCATGAACTCGCCCTTGAACTCAGTCTCGAAATGGTGCCGTTGGAACTCCAGAACCAGATCGCGCGAGGATCCAGCTGATGCTTGAAAGTCAAGCCGGCCTGGATCTGCGGACAGAAGGCGCTCGCCGAACAGACTATGTCGACGATAGTACTCTAGGCGCTGCCGGGACCGCAGGACGCCGCTCATTCCGCCTGTGGCAAAGTCCAACAAATGTGAACCTCGGCGAAGGAGTCCCCACTTGGGGACACCGCGACGGAGTTGCTTCCAGATTGGGCACGCCCCCGGAGGAAGAGCGTGTGCCAGCCTCTGAGCGAACTGGTACCGCGCGTGAGCGGGATAACCGAGAAAAGCCTCATCTCCGCCCTCGCCGGTAAGCAGAACCTTGACGGAGGAGCGCGCTGCCCGGGCCAATTGCAGCATCCCGAGCGCGGAGGCGGAGGCAAACGGCTCGGCATATGCGGCGACCAGTTCGTCGATCTCGGCCTCCGAAGAGGAGCAGGCAATCACCCGGTTGTTAAGCCCGAGCCTGGATGCCGTTCGTTGAGCAAGGGGCGCCTCATCCCCTTCGGTGCCCGGCAGCGCCAGCGTGAAGGTTGGTATTTCCTCACCCAAATGTCGGGCCGCCCAGCATACAAGGCCGGAATCGATTCCGCCGCTAAGAAGTGCTCCAACCGGGACGTCGGCGCGCAGGCGGGCCCTCACCGAGCCGAGCAGCAGTACTTCCGCTTCTCGAACCGCCTCCTCAAACTTTGGGCGACCTCGCGGCGAAAAGCATGGGGCCCAGTACGTGCGGGTCCGTGGCGTACCCAGTCTCCATTCAAGAATTGAGCCGGCAGGTACTTTTTGGATCGCTCGATATACGGTTTGATTGTCCGGCACGTACCCGAGATTGAGGTAGTCGAGGACCGCGTTGGCATTGACGGCTCGGTCGATACCTGCAGCCACGAGGGCGCGTGGAGTCGACGCAAATGCCAACTGGTTACCGACAGACGCATAAGACAAAGGCTTCACCCCCAGACGGTCCCGCACGAGAATCATCTTTCGGCATCTGTTGTCCCAGATAGCAAACGCGAACATCCCTTCCAGACGGGAAACCAGACGATCCACACCCCAGTGCAGATAACCCTGAAGGAGAACCTCTGTATCTGTGCAGCTCTTGAACGCCGCGCCAGCACGCTCTAGGTCTTTACGCAGGCTCCGAAAATTATAGACCGAACCATTGAGGACGACTCCCACGCTCAGGTCCGCCGACACCATCGGCTGCCTCCCCGCTTCGCTGGTATCGAATATAGATAAGCGGCAGCTTCCAAGGATCGCATTGTCCCACCTTGCGATGCGTGCGTCGTCCGGCCCGCGAGCAGCGAGATCGTCGAGCATGCGCGGAACCATGCCGCACCTTCCCTCAACGCCGTCTACCTGCACTACGCCCGCAATTCCACACATGCGTCCAGTCCTCCCTTGTGTGCCCGCTCGCGTAAACGAGCAGTTCGACCTTTCTCAATCGATAAAGTGGACCTCAACATCTACTATTCTCCGGATTTTGTCGCAACATCCAGATCATTTGAGGTAACCGCACTCCTCCGTAGACCGACTCTCCTGCACGCAAGTACGCTCAACGCAGCGACGGCCAAATCGCTTGACTCCATTGAGCGCAAGGCACCGCGGCGTCGCGGCGATCCAGGCTAAGATAGCTTACGGGCGACCGGAGCATTCGCGTCCCCGGAAAAAATGAGATCCTCAGACTGGCCAGAATGGCATTGTCCAAATCACTCTCGCCCGCTTGGCAGGGAGGCGAATCGTCTGATCTGTCCCGAGGGCGATGGGTTCGACATTGTCGACGACATACCCAGGTTTGCACCGAGATCAAATTACGACGACCATTTCGGCGCCCAGTGGAACAAGTTTCGGGGGACCCAATTAGATTCCCACACAGGACGCCCGCACGGCGAGTGGCGGCTCCATCGATGTATGGGAGAGGAACTCTGGAGCGCCCTCAGGGGAAAACAGATACTGGAACGCGGTTGCGGGGCGGGGCGGTTCACCGAAGTCCTGCTGGCCCGCGGCGGCCTCGTGACATCAATGGACATCAGCTCCGCGGTGGAGGCCAACTCAGCCAATTTTCGGCCAGTCCGAATCATCGGATCGCGCAGGGCCCTCTTTCATCCTCCCTGTTGGACGCGCGCCAGAATGGATCACAGACCCAAAAGGAAAATCGGCCCAATCCCTGCAATCACTTACAAGCACTCCTCCTAAGCGCAGTTCAGCCCGTATCGTACCCTGAGATCGGCGGAACAGCTATGTCACACCAACGAACCGTACCCGCACTGGCGCTTAGACCCGGGCCTGCGATTTCGGAATGCCCTTCGACACGAACGGTCTGTCGAAGACGTCGCACTCCACTGGCTTCGCTGACCGGTGTATAAATGGTTCTGCTTCAATATGCTGCCGACAAAATTGGCTTCGTTCGGTAAACCCGCTTTGGGTTCGCAATTGCAGCACCTCTGTGCAATCGTCCGCCGCAAGGCGTCCCGTTTTCCGCCGTTCTGTTATTCTATTTACTAAGCTTCAGGCCAAATCCGATGCCGCAACAAAGCTACACCACTCCCCACGGGATTGAAGTAGCGCGCACCCTTTCGAAGGCGAGCTACCGCAAGGGCCTCCGACACGTCTTGCGCGCGCTCGATCGCCAGCGCGGGATCTATCTTTCCTCCGGATACGAGTATCCGGGGCGGTACTCGCGCTGGGATATCGCTTCGGTTTGCCCGCCGCTCGAGATCGTGGCTTTCGATCGCCGCGTCGAGTTCCGTCCCCTGAACCAGCGTGGACAGGTGCTGGCCCGAATGCTCGAAACCGTGCTGGCGGGGCACCCGCATTGGGAGGAGTTCGGTTTTGCCGGCGACCGCCTGGCGGGGCGGCTGAAGCCGCTGCCGCGCCTGTTTCCGGAAGAAGAACGCAGCAAGCAACCCTCGGTATTTACGATTCTGCGTGCCTTGATCGAAGAATTCCGCGGGGAAGAGGACGGGCGGCTGGGGCTGATCGGGGCGTTTGGCTACGACCTGCTGTTCCAGTTCGAGCCCGTCGAAAAGCGGCTGCCGCGCGGCGAACAAAAGGACCTGCACCTGTTTTTCTGCGACGACCTCTGGGTGATGGACCGCAAAAAGGAGCAGGTGGAGCGGTTCCGCTACGAGTTCACGCGCGGGGACGAGACCACCCGCGGCCTGGCGCGCTCGGGCCAAAAGCTGGCTGCCCCGCGGAAAGCGCCGTCGAGCGCGATCGCTGCCGACCATACCGCCGAAGAATACATGGCCAAGGTGGACCAGGTGCGCGAGGGCATGCGCCGCGGCGACTATTACGAAGTGGTTCTGCGCCGCACCTTCCGCACGGCGTATTCCGGCAAAGCCTCGGAACTGTTCCAGCGGGTGCAGAGGGCCAGCCCCAGTCCGTATGAGTTCCTGCTGCAGTTCGGCGAGGAGCAACTGGTGGGGGCGTCGCCGGAGATGTTCGTGCGGGTGGAAGGGCAGCGGGTGGAGACCTGTCCGATTTCGGGCACGGCCGCGCGCACGGGCGATCCGTTGCGCGACGCCGATAACATTCGCGAGCTGCTGGATTCGCCGAAGGAAGAGTCCGAGCTGACGATGTGCACCGACGTGGACCGCAACGACAAGTCGCGGGTTTCCGAACCGGGCAGCGTGCGCATTATCGGCCGCCGTTTGATCGAATCCTACGCGGGCGTGTTTCACACCGTCGACCACGTGGAAGGCATCCTCAAGGAAGGCTTCGATTCGCTCGACGCGTTCTTGAGCCACATGTGGGCGGTGACGGTGATCGGCGCGCCGAAGAAGGCTGCCGCCCAGACCATCGAGCGACTGGAAAAAGACGCGCGCGGCTGGTACGGCGGCGCGGTGGGCATGATCGCGCTCAACGGCGACATCAACACCGGCATTCTGATCCGCACCACGTATCTTCGCGGCGGTACCGCTTCCTACCCGGTGGGAGCCACTCTGCTCTACGATTCGGTGCCGGCCATGGAGGAGCGGGAAACCCTGCTGAAAGCTACCGGCTTTTTCCGCACCCTGGGCGAGGCGGCGGGCGAGCCGGCCGAGGGTGCGAGCGAAACGGAAACACCGCACGAAACGGTGGGCGCGGGAATGAAGCTGCTGCTGGTGGATAACGACGACTGCTTTATCCACACGCTGGCCAACTACGCGCGCCAGACCGGCGCCGAGGTGGTCACCTACCGGGCCGGCTTCCCGGCGGAGCTGATCGAGGAAGTGAAGCCGGACTTGATTCTGATTTCTCCGGGACCGGGACGGCCGGGCGATTTCGGCGTGCCGGAACTGGTCCATACGGCGGTGCGGCTGGGCGTGCCGGTATTCGGCGTTTGTTTGGGGCTGCAAGGGGTGGTGGAGGCCTTCGGCGGCGAGCTGGGAGTGCTGGATTACCCCATGCATGGCAAACCTTCGAGCGTGCATCACCGCGGGGTGGGCGTCTTCGAAGGCTTGCCCGCTGAATTCCAGGTGGGCCGCTACCATTCTCTGTTCGCGCGCCGCGAGACATTTCCGGCGTGCCTGGAGGTAACGGCGGAAACCGAATATGGAGTGATCATGGGCGTGCGCCACCGCCAGTTGCCGATCGAAGCGGTGCAGTTCCATCCCGAGTCGCTGCTGACCGCCGGCGACGGCCACGGGCTGAAGCTGATGGAAAACGCGGTGCGGCTGGCCAGGGCGGCGCGGGTGGGGGTGCGCCCATGAGGACGCGGCTGGCCGGTCTGCTGCTGCTTTTGGCGGCGGGTTCGCCGGCGCAATTCGGACTGCTGCAGCCGGCGGGGTCGCTCGATCTGGGCCGGTCACCGGTGACCCAACTGGTGGCACGGGGTTCCAAAGTATACGCGGTGGTGTCGAACGCTTCGGGTTCGGTGGTGATTTCCATCGACAGCTACCTTTTCGTGCGCGACGGCATCGCGCTGGGCAAGGAACCGGTTACGGCGCTGGATGTGGACGATAGCGGCCAGGTGTACGTGGTATTCGGGGGCACCCGGCTGGTAGTTTTCAATTCCAAATGGGCGGAAGTGAAAACGGCGGTGCTGTCGCCGCCGGTGGCGGCTTTGGTGGTTTCCGACGGCGTCCCGCTCACCGTCGGCACCGACGGCGGTGTGCGCACACTGGATTCCACCGAGAGCCGGTT
>Ga0182014_10000727_pt1 | contig 44595 bp, 43 predicted proteins | sample 612S2DmetaG_FD_120489 | JGI IMG/M metagenome (GOLD analysis project Ga0182014, IMG submission 120489) | Permafrost microbial communities from Stordalen Mire, Sweden - 612S2D metaG | ecosystem: Environmental > Terrestrial > Soil > Wetlands > Permafrost | place: Sweden: Stordalen | collected... | reverse complement strand
GGCTCTCAAGGCCGCGATCCACGCCATCGTGGTCGCCTCATTCGGCAGAGGATAGCCAAATCGGGAGAGCGATGGAGGTGATAAAGAAACACACTCCCATCTAGGCACAATCCCATCTACTGCCTTCATACGTACGTTGAAATACTCGGCTAACTTTTTGGTATTTTCCAGAGTGCGTTAACACGAGATCTCCAACCTTAACAGACTCCACCGACCTAATGCCAGTGTCTGTTATCACTTCTTGATTTGGTGGTAAACAGTACTTGCAGTTCACCTTGGCGACCTCCCTAATCACGACCTGCTCGGGTGGCTTGGAGCCCAGGTCGACGTTTGATTGGAACGGTGTCGAGGAGGGTGGGGGAGGGGGCGTATCGGGAACAGGCGAGTGCTTGGGCAGGGACTCCTTTCGCCTTCCTCTCGTCGCTGCATAGATGGCAACCGCAGCGATCAAGACTGCCAGTATCACTACGGAGTAGGTAAGATACGATGGGAATCCTCCAGTCGATTCTTGGCTGGTTGACGTCGTCGCGCCAGTGGGGGCGCTCGCAGCTGTCAGGGGGTAGCTGGTCGTCGTGACGTAGAGGACATCGGTATAGGTGAAGCTCCCTGCCTGACCTTGATCCTGCCCGTTGTCCTGCTCTACATAATTGTAGCCCACGATATATCCCGTGGATGGGTCGAAGTACTCGTACCACGTGTACGATGCAGTGAAGACGCCGTACACGTCGTTGCGTTGATATTGGCCGGTACCCTCAGCCTGGATCGTCTGGACGTACTTGTTCTCCGTCGGCAGCTGCAGGCTGAAGTTCTTCGACAGGACGGTGAACTGCGAGCTCAGGACATAGAAGCTGCTCCCGACGGGAAGCGAAGGATTCACGGCGAACCAGAGGTAGAGTGGGCTCGAATACGGGATTCCTCCGAATCCAAGCTCGTTGTCTGTCCCGTTCAGGTAGGTGAAAGTGGACGATGACCACGTGTAGCTCCCGGAGGACGTGCTCGCTGTGGAGCTCCCTTGGTTGTTGCTGTACTGGAAGGAGTAGTCGTAAGATGAGGAGACGACGCTCCCGTTGATCGAGTTCATCTGCTCCATCCCGGTCGTCAGGAGCTGGTCCGTGTATCCCGAATACGACCCCTGGCCGTTGTTCACGGTGGTCGTCTCCGAATACCCGAACTGATCTCCGGCCTGAGGCGTGTATGCCGAGACCAGGGTCACATTGGCCAGAACTGCGATTCCAAGCAAGAACGCGAACAGCACGGCCCCAAGTGCCTTGTTGTTATCCAACTCTTCTCTGGCCGCCCTGATTCAGCATCACCGAGAGCATCATGCAGCTCGTCTGCACCATTCCCTGAAACATCAAAGTCGCTTTTAAACTTGAGAGGCCCCGACCGAACCACCTGTCTGGGTCCGGTCCCACCCCGGCGGTCGCTGACAGAGGCTTCTTCTCCGGCCTAGCTTCTTCTCTCAAGGTCTTCCCCGATCGACCCAGCTCGGCTCAACCCGCGAACCCCCCGATCCCATGGCTGTGGGCCGGGTGGAAGCCTCCCATCCCGCTAAAGGTCGAGCTGTAGGATGAATGAGCCACGATCACCGGATAGTACCAGAGAAGGAAGCCTGGGTGAGACATGTAGGTGAATTGCACCGGCGTCTGTGTGATCTTGGCCGTGGAATCGACCTCCTTTACAAGCTCATTTCGAACTCCATGGATCATTCTGACCGCCAAGGCGACCAGCTCGGAGCGCTCCAATCCTGTGGCGTACCCGGAGAGCAGAGTGACCGCTTTCTCCATCAGGTCGAGGACCTCGTGCGACTCGAACACGGGGATGGAGGCAAGTATCGCCGCTGCCACCAGCGGATACTCCAGGTAGTTCTTCAGCTGCTCTACAATATACTTCAGTTTTTCCTCCACTTCGTCTGCGTTCAGCTCCCCGATCGCCAGGAAGGCCGAAGCGGTCTCCGTATCCTCCGATGTCATGTATCCCCAGGAGCTGAGCATGGACCTGAACGCGTGGAACTTGGCCTCCAATCCTTCATAGGGGACGTTCATCACGGCCAGTATCGCAGCGGCTTCGTATGACGGCGTCAGTTCTCTGAATTGGGGAAAACGGTCTGTCGGATAGGTCCCGTCGAACCTCCTGCCTGCCATGATCGTGGCGGCGACCCCAACGGACAGCTCCTCAGGGACGCCTTGATCTCTCATCCGCTGGTCGAGGTCCCTTAGGGCGGTTTCAAGGCTCTGGAGATCCTGACTGCTGGCTGCGGTCATGATCTCGGCCGCCATCAGCTTGCTGGCGGTCATGGATCCAAGGCCGTGAAGAGAGTCAAGCGCCTGCGCGAACCTCTCTCTTATCTGGGCGGTATCACCCTGAAGCTTGCCCAGCCCTATCGCTATGCTCCACAGCGTTGATGGGGCTTGAACAGCGGCGTGCCCCCCGTCGGGATTGGGACTGCTCGGGGGTGTCGAGTCTTCTACCAGATCCTCCATCTCGGCAACCGTGAACTTGAGGAAGACCACATAGGAACTGGCCCTGTCTGCTATTGACCGAAGCTCGGTGTAGGTCGCCCTGATCTCGGCTGTAAAGTCAGGGAACTCTTGGTCTGCCACTCTGTAGTCCCTGACGCTGAGGTCGTTTAGTATAACCCTTCCGATGTCTGTAAGGGACAGATATTCTCCGCCACAGGTCACCATCCGGTCGACCATGGACTTCTTCTGGATGAGGGCGTTCACATTGGCCTCCAGCGCGGTCAGTTCGGATTCTTCGGCGGAGAGGGCGGCTGCCTCGCTCGCGACCCTCTGAACCAACTCGTCCTTCTCCGCTCCGTGTTCAAGATGGAACATGAACGAGTGCTCCTTCTGTTCGTCCTGCTGAAAGGCCGCATCCACCTGTTCCTCTTCCGCCTTCTTATTCTCCATTTCAGTGGTTGCCTGAGACAGCCTAGCCACTTCGGCAACCCCCTCGTCGTAATCTTCTTTGGTTGACCTCAAGACATAGCCATTGTCGGACAGGTAACTCAAATCGGCCAAGGGAATTGGAGGGATAGGCTCATCCCTATCGTTTATCTGAGACAGAAATGTCCTAACTTCGCTACACTTCATGAGAGGACGTCGGGATGCCATGGGCGTCATGCCTCTTAAGCGATTTGTCACATCCGCAAGGCCGAATCAAAGGGACCACCCTCAACAGGCATTCCAACGCTTACGGAGCAAAGCCCCAGCTCCCTTCACAGCTCCACAATCAAATCCGTCAGGATGCTCCCCATTGGAGTAGCCCGCCTGAAGTTCTGTTATCCTGCGTCGTACCTTCACTCCTTGAGACGGGAGGGCCTCCGGACACAGGCGGTGATGGGATTGGAAAGATTCGCCAAGCATGCTTTCGTTGATTGGACTTGTACCGACCCGAGGTCCGGTTGGAGCTAAACTGGCGAGGCACCAATGAAATGTCCAATCAGGAAGCCGGCCAGTCCTGCCGCTAGGCCAATCATGGCCATCTGAATACCACTCTTCCAGAGAGACCCGACCGTCGTCCTCGCCTCGTAGTACCCGATGGCAAAGAGCACCACGCCACTGATCATCACCGAGCCAATCGCAGCCAGCAGGAGCTCCTTGCCTTCAAGGAAGTAAGGAATCAGAGGGATTATCGAGCCGAAGATGGTGGAGCTCAGCACGACCAGGAAGCTTCTCCTGGGTTCGGAGGCGTCGACCGGCTGAAGCTGGAGCTCGTTGGACATCATGAACTCGAGCAACGCTTTGGGCTTGGAGGCGATCAGGTCGGTCAATCGTTCGAGCTCCTGGCCCTTGTACCCCCATTTCTGGAAGACGTCCCTCACCTCCTTCTTCTCCACCTGGGGTACTTCCCTCATCTCGGTCTCTTCGCGGTTGACCTCCTTCTGATACTGCTTCCTCCTCGCCAGGGTGGACGTGTAGGCAACGGCCCCCATGGAGATTGACTCGGCTCCGAGCGCCGCAAAGGCCGCTACGAAGATCAATCGTAGGTCGCTCGTGGCGGCGGTCAGCCCCAGCAATATTCCGAGGACGTTCACCAATCCGTCCTGACTCCCAAGTATGAAGTTAGAGAGGAAGCTGGATCGGGCGTGTTGCTCGGTGAGCGGTTTTTCACCCAAGAAAGGTCTCACCCAATGGTTCCCGGATCAGTGTATGAGAACGAAACTCGCCGGGCGCTCAAGACGGACCTCACGTTATCCCTTCGTTTCACCCTTCCTGTCGAGGTGTTAGATAAACGATAGCTGTCTAGTCCGGCAGACGGGTGCGGAAGGAGAACAAACAGAAGACGTCGATGGCAAGAGATAGTGGGACTGTTGCTTTGAAAAAAGAGTGGAAAGGCGCGCCGTCCGCTGCCACGCCTTCCCCGTCCGTCCCAAGCGCCTTATGAACCGACTGAGACCGCAGTTGGCTGGGAGCGTGCCTGTACCATCGCGTCAACCTTGTTGGCGATCTTGTCCCTCACCTCGAAGTTCCATGCCATCTCGGCCACATCTAGCGGGAGGAACAGCGGCGCGATAGCGAGTGTCTCCACAGTCGTCACCGCTATGTTCTGTACCCACCTTCCGATACCGATTCGCACCGTGAAGTCGTTAGGTGCCCCCTCGATCAGCATGGTCAATGCTCGTTCTGCTGATATGAACGATTTCAAGAAGCCACCTTTCTGAGCCTGAATAAGCATCTTCGCCTCTCCCTGCTTCGGCTCCTGAATCTTGAACCCGTCTGATTGGAGGTACGAGACGATATCTGCCCTGAGCATGCTCAGGTCCACGTTCCGATTCTCGTACCGTCTTGTCTCATTTGCTAGCATGCTCGCAAGTCTCCGTCGGAACATAATAGGCTAACCGTATATTGTCTCATGACAGTCTTAGGTATTACCAAACTCGACGGAGTCACTCGGCCTAACGCGTCGAGAATCATTCTTGCTCTGGACGAGTCGCAATGCCATCCGAGGGGCCAAGTTCGAGTTGCTCGCCGGAACAGGCCACGTTCCCCAGAGCGAGTCTCCCGAGCTGCTCCTTGAAACAATCTGGGAATTCGAGCAGCCGGGCCGCTGACTGAATACATCAGCAGGAACAAGTGCTTGGCTTTCTTTGCTTCATGGTTGAGTCTTCGAGCACTTAGGCCGATTCCCTTGATCTCAAATCGGTCTATGCTCGTAACCTATGTTTCTTAGCACTTTCTACAATTTCGACAATTATGGTTAGGAATGACCATCATCGCGAACGAAGATTGTTACAGGGAAAAGCTTGGATAGTAACATTAAGAGATCTTTTTTTTTCTAATTCAAATGAACAATCACAAGGCAGGAATAGTTTCGATTGTAGTTGTGATGCTGATTCTCACGCTTCCGTTTCTGGCGTTCCCATTGTCACAGTCTTTTGCCGCAACCACTCTTCAACCAGTAAATCTTGGAACAGCAGGTAACTTTGCCATTCTGGCTGAATCAGGAATTTCAATTACTGGGGCTACTGGCGTTCCAATTACTGGCAGTATTGCAGTAAGCCCGATCGCTTCTACTGCAATAACAGGCTTTGGTTTGGTGCTCGACTCCTCAGGAACATTCGCAAGATCTTCCCTAGTGTCTGGCGATGTATATGCGGCTAACTACGCACCACCTACTCCCACTATGCTGACAACAGCTGTAAACAACATGTACACAGCATACACAACCGCAAATGGTCTAACCACTCCCGCTCCTGTAGTCAACTTTGAAGCAGGAAACCTTGGCGGCCAGACCCTCAACGCTCTTACTACTGGCAACATCTACAAGTGGAGCACGGGAGTTGACATTCCAATTGGGACAACCCTCACTCTAGACTGTTCTGCCCTTCCAAGCGCAGTCTTCGTCTTCCAAATAGCACAAGGTCTTACCGTAGAAGGTAATCTCCAACTAACTGGTGGATGTCAACCTCAGAACATCTTCTGGGTTGACGCATCCGCAGGGCCGATTGGCGTAACTCTTGGAACCACACTTGGTTCACTCACTTCCTTTGCAGGGGTCATTCTAAGTGCAACGACAATAGCGCTCAACCCCGGAGCATCACTAACTGGTCAGGCACTCTCACAAACAGCAGTTACGATGGCTGGCGGTAACACCATCACCTATGCTGCCCCTACAACCACAACGACTTCCAGTAGCACATCAACGACTTCCAGTAGCACATCAACTTCCATAAGTTCCACTACTTCGAGTTCAACTACAAGGACTTCGACCACTAGCAGTTCCACAACCGCCTCCACAACGGTCACTGCGACCTCCACATCACCCCCTGCATCGGAGTGCGCTTTCGTCACTGGTCAGTACACGAACGCCACCACACACCAGATTGTCTACTTCTACAGCATCCCCTGGGCGGTTGCCTATCAATTGGTGAATGATTTTGGCCCCTCGGGTATCTACGGCACTTGCGCCTCACCGCCTACGACCACAACCACAACATTGACTCCAATTAGTGCGTCTTGTGTCTACTTGACAGTCAACTCAGTGACTTCGAGCGGCGCTGCCTTGACAGGTGAATATAGTGACATTTGGAACGCCTCACAATCCATAGAAAATGGTCTAACGCCCGTGACGTTCTGTGTCACCCCAAACACAGTTCTGACGGTGGGAGTGTTCGACAGTGGTAACTACGCGTTCGCCCACTGGCTTGATACCGGGTCGGCACTTAGATTCAGAACATTCTCAATATCGTCCAACACCGTCTTTACCGCCGTCTATACGAACACCGGTACGCCGACTCCGCCAACCGATTCGGTTATCTCGGTCGGCACAGTCAATGTGTCCAACAACCCCATAGCGGGCTACTACACGACGCTGTGGCAGGGCGCGACGCTGGTCCAGAGCTGCTTCTCCCCTTGCGCGTTCACCGTGAATAACGGGCAGACCTACCGGATAGCAGTAGCAGATTCCGGCAACTACTTCTTCAACCATTGGAATGACGGCACGACGAACAGGTTCTACACGGTGGTTGTCGGAAGCACCACCTCGACCATTTCACTAGTCGCCGTCTACGTACTAGTTCCTGGAGGGGCTTCTCCAAGAACCGTAGATCAGATGCTGGCAATTCAAACCCTCCCCTCCACAGGAGTGCACTCCAGTCTCACGGCGACAGTCATCGAGGTCGGAGCAATCGTCGCGGTTCTGGCTTCGCTCATCGGCTTCGGGACCGTCTTCCGTCGCTCGGGGACTCGAACAGACCTGACAAGATGACAAGCGGATCTTGTCGCGTCTCCGGAAGAGTCTTCGCGACACCGGACTATCTCCAGGTGGACCGGCCCGACAGACAACGCCAGCGTGCGGGATTGTCAGAAGGCGTTTTCTATTTTTTGTGTACTTTGGCCGGAATCCCGCGAGCACCTGCCGGGGTCTTCCCCTTCAGCCCAGCACGATTGTGAGCTACGGCAGCACGGAGGATATCTTTCAGAGCGTGCTCCTTGATTTCGTCTCCCTCGAAGAAATCGATGGCTCTCCACTTGTTACCTTCGAGCATGGAGTTGAATAGCTTCTCAGGATCCGGAAGGCTCGCACCTTCGTAGAACGTCAACTTCACCTTATCCTTGAAAGGTTTGAAAAGACAGACCAAGCCATCGTGGGAAAACACAGGGGCGCCCTTCCATTTCAACTCCTCGACGATGTCCGGGTCGGAATCATGGATGATCTTGCGAAGCTTGGCCAGCGCCCCACCGCGCCAGTCGGTCAGGGCCGCAATCTGCTTGTCGATGATCTGGGACGGGCTCGACCGCATCGTTTGGTTAGAAGGTCCCGAGGTTCTTAAACGTAGTCTTCATGAAGGCTCTGTCAAGCTGGAGTTTGGTACTGGGTGCACCCCGCGCCAGACCAAACGAGGACTAGACAGCACCCTTGCGAGCCCGGTCCTTAGCTCACCGCTTTCTTCACGAGCGCGGCGATCCTTGCCTCTTCGGCTGCAGTCAATCCCTTCAGCGCGAAGGCGGTCGGCCACATGGCGCCCTCGTCGAGGTTCGCCTCGTCGCTGAAGCCTAACGTCGCGTACCTCGTCTTGAACTTCTCCGCTGGTTGGAAGAAGAAGAAGACATTGCCGTCCTTGGAGTACGCGGGCATCCCGTACCAGAGTCTCGGCGTGAGGCTTGGAGCGCTGGCTTTGATGATGGCGTGGAGCCGCCTGGCCATATTGCGATCAGGTTCCGACATCTTGGCGATCTTCGCGAGCACGGAGCTCTCCCCGTCCGCCTTCTCCGTGTCCGCCTTCAGCTCTTGGATGCGCTCCTTCATCGCGGCTTTTTCCTCGTCCGTGAATCCCTTGGCCTTCTTGCTGGTCGCGGCGGTGCTCTTGGCGGACTCGGTGCCCCTCTGCGTAGGCTTCATTGAAACCTAATCGTCCTCAGAGTTTTTAAAACCTTTCCTGAGTTCTTGCCTCGGTTGCAATCGGCTCCTTAGGGTCCTTGTTGAAGGGCCCGCTCGCAACCGGAGCCAGTATTCTGAGTGGGATTCGAACCAGAATCAGGATACGACGAACGAACCGGCGATGATGAGGTCAGTGGGGCCGGTGAGCTTCGACCAGCGTACTTTCGTTCGGCGGGTTTTGAATTATTCAAGAGTCATAATGACAAACTTGAGTGCGGTAGATCAGCATTAAGGTCAGATTCCGCTTCGAGTTGGGAATAGACTTCTAATGAGGGCTGCCTCGGCTTCACTGTCTTTCTTTACCCTAGAAGAGATGACGGGTTGAAGCAGTGTTGTACCTCCGACGTCCGAGACATGCCGCGATGCAGTCTATGGGTAGTTCGAGAGATTAACAGAATTTATGGGGAGAGAGGATTTCGACCACGACATTCCTCTTGGAGAGCACGCATCCTCCATATCCACGTTGCTCTAATGCTGTCTAAGGAGTGTGCTAATTGTAGGATAACGGGTGTTGGATTTCAATTGCGCAAACCTAAATATCTCAGGAGAACGTTGCCGTCGACTCAAGCGGGGGGTTGATATTTGGATAAGAAAAGCACCACGACGAACAGAGACTGGTGGCCGGACCAGTTGAGGCTGAATATCCTGCACCAGCATTCCTCCAAGTCCAATCCGATGGTCGAGGGTTTCAACTACGCTAAGGAGTTCGGGAGTCTCGACCTGGAGGCCGTGAAGAAGGACCTCCATGAACTGATGACCAAGTCGCAGGACTGGTGGCCGGCGGACTTCGGCCACTACGGACCGCTCATCATCCGAATGGCGTGGCACAGCGCGGGAACCTACCGCACAGGCGATGGCCGCGGGGGTGCCGGGTCCGGATCCCAGCGCTTTGCGCCCCTTAACAGCTGGCCCGACAACGTGAACCTCGACAAGGCGCGTCGGCTGCTCTGGCCGGTCAAGCAGAAATACGGCCGGAAGATTTCTTGGGCCGACCTGATGGTCCTCGCTGGCAACGTCGCCTTGGAATCGATGGATTTCAAGACCTTCGGTTTTGGCGGAGGGCGCGAAGACGTCTGGGAGCCCGAAGAGGACACCTACTGGGGGAGCGAGACGGAATGGCTTGGCGACAAGCGCTACTCTGGCGATCGAGAACTAGAGAACCCTCTCGCCGCTGTGCAGATGGGCCTGATCTACGTGAACCCGGAGGGGCCGAACCGCAATCCGGACCCGCTCGCTGCTGCCAGGGACATCCGCGAGACATTTTCGCGCATGGCGATGAACGACGAGGAGACCGTCGCGCTGATTGCCGGCGGTCACGCCTTCGGAAAGACGCACGGCGCAGGCGATCCGTCGCTCGTGGGGCCCCCGCCAGAAGGCGCCCCCATCGAGGAACAAGGTCTCGGCTGGAAGAGCAAGTTTGGCACGGGCAAAGGCGACGACACGATCACCAGCGGGCTGGAAGTCATCTGGAGTCAGACGCCAACTAAGTGGAGCAACAACTTCTTCCGGAACCTTTTCGACTTCGAATGGGAACTAACGAAGAGCCCGGCCGGCGCGCACCAGTGGAAGCCGAAGGGTGGCGCAGGCGCCGGTACTGTGCCGGATGCGCAAGAACCATCGAAGCGTCACGCGCCATCAATGCTGACTACGGACCTCGCTCTGCGGTTCGACCCCACCTACGAGAAGATTTCACGGCGCTACATGGAAAATCCGGACCAGCTTGCGGACGCGTTCGCCCGAGCGTGGTTCAAGCTGACGCACCGTGACATGGGCCCGCGCACGCGCTATCTCGGACCGGACGTTCCAGCAGAAGAACTCATCTGGCAAGACCCCATCCCTGCCGTCAATCACACACTGATTGATGGGCTGGACATCGCCTCCCTCAAGGGCAAGATCCTGGCTTCTGGCCTCTCAGTGTCGGAGTTGATCTCGACCGCCTGGGCGTCGGCGTCCACCTTCCGTGGCTCCGACAAGCGCGGTGGTGCCAACGGTGCCCGCATTCGTCTGGCGCCGCAGAAGGATTGGGAAGTCAACCAGCCTGCCCAGCTCGCTAGGGTGCTCAAGACCTTGGAGGGCGTCCAGAGCGCGTTCAACAGCGCCCAGTCTGGCGGTAAGAAGGTATCGCTGGCCGACCTGATCGTTCTGGCCGGTTGCGCCGGCGTAGAGCAGGCCGCGAAGAGCGCGGGTCACGAGGCGGTGGTCCCATTCACGCCGGGGCGCATGGACGCCTTGCGGGAGCAAACCGATGTGGCATCCTTCGCCGTTCTCGAGCCGGTTGCAGATGGGTTCCGCAACTACCTCAAGACGAAATTCTCTGTATCGGCCGAAGAACTGCTGGTCGACCGGGCGGCATTGCTTACGCTGACGGTGCCTGAGATGACTGTTCTCATCGGCGGAATGCGAGTCTTGGATACCAACTTCAGAAGCTCCCAGCATGGGGTCTTCACCAATCGCCCCGGGACACTGACGAGCGACTTCTTCGTGAACCTCCTCGACATGAACACGACCTGGAATGCAAGCTTAGAAGACAAAGACGTGTTCGAGGGTCGTGATCGCGCAACGGGCAAGGTCAAGTGGATCGGCACCCGTGTCGACCTCATCTTCGGTTCGAACTCCCAACTCAGGGCCCTGGCGGAAGCCTACGCATGCGAAGATTCCAAGGAGAAGTTCGTGCACGACTTTGTAGCGGCGTGGAACAAGGTGATGAACCTTGACCGGTTCGACCTCGCCACTAAGAAAAATTCTTGAAAGAATTCAGGTTTCGGGTCAAGCAGGATAAGCTTGGAAAATCAAACGGGTCCGATTGCTCAGCCAAGCAAGATGGGAAGTTCGATTGTCCGCAGGCGTTTGAATGCCTTGCAGGAGGTATCTCGAACGAAGAACCTTCAGGCTATCATCGAAGCGGTGACGCTTATCGGTATCGGGAAGGCGATGGCAGTCTCAAGGGAGGCCATTCAAGAGGCGCTCGCCTTACTGTCTCATCTCTCAGATCCATATGGACCAGTATGACAGCAGTTAGCTTAAAGTTATAATCACTCATAAAGAAAAATAATTCTATGCTAATTAGTGAAGCGAAAGCACCTGATTCTATCCCGCCTTTAGGAAGTCGTTCGCTGTCACTATTCTAGTCCCATCAACCTTTCCAAGGGAGAGCGGGTGTTCATCGCCAGAAACTATGAAATCTGCTCTTGCAGCCATAGCACATTCCAGAATCACATTGTCTGCTGGATCTTCCTTGACAATGTCCAGTCTTGCGGGAACGTCGACGAAAGTCGCGATGGCTGATACAAGAGCCTTGAATCTCAATTTCTGTTCATCCTCGAATTCGAACTTAGGATAGTCCAGCACTCTCGAGAGTTCTTCAAATTGAGCGTGGGAGATGAAGAGCTTATGTCTTCGCTGATTATCTGCTCCAATATCTTGTGCGGCTTCCCGTTCCACGCTAGGGCGGAGATGAGTATGTTTGTGTCGAGGACTACTTTTCTCTTGCCCGCTTGATAGCCTTGGCAACATCCTCTTGCTTAACTTTGCGTTGCTCCAGATGGGATTGGATGTCTCTGGAGAGCGACTCGAACTCGATCTTGACTTTCGGTATGTCTACTCGCTTGAACAACACGCCATCTTTTACCTCTATGGCCACGAATCTGTCACTACTGGTGAAGCCTTCATTCTCTCTTATTCGCCGAGGGACCACTAACTGTCCCTTACCTGACATTTTTACCAGCGGCTCTTCCATTCATGATAACTCCTAGTTGGGGAGTTGAACGGTTAAACTATTTAACTATTCGACCTGAGGCGGTCTTCTCAAAACAGAGTGGTGTAAAAGCGACAAATAATGAATTACTAGGTACTTGTTTGTCCCGATTACACGCAAGAACCTACGCCGTAGGGCCAGTCGCTGAAGATTGGCAGCGCCCTAGGCTGTACGAAGAACCCGATTGGATAGACGCTGAAGATTTCTCTCAGGCGCTGATACCAGCGATTTTCTTTGCAAGCCGCGAAACGTCTGCGCTCCTCCCGTACAGGGATGGCGAGTCTCTGCCCTTCAGGACCTCTTGAAGCGTATTTGTAACAAGGTCTGTCCGATCGAACTCCGATGCTAGGTCGCCAATCTGTACACAGTCCACTATATCCTTCAAAAGATCGCCTCTGTCTTTCGGGTCGTCGAGAAGATTCCACCCAAGTATAACGACGCATTGGTGGGATTCGTGATTGCTGCCGTCGGGCTCTACATACTTCTAGCCGGCTGAGCCCGTTGCAGCGCCCCTCGATCTCCTCGGCTTACTCTTCTTCTCGCAGTTCGTGATATGACTCGAAGGCCTCTCTTGCCACGAATACTACTATCACCGCGGTAGCTAGGTAATCTGCCCACCAGAGCCCGAAGAAATACTCTGCAAGAAGGCCGCCCAGCAGGGCAACCGCCATGAAGAGGCAGGTGACCGATTCCACTGCGTCAATTGAAAGAGGCGCACTCCTCGTTTCCTCGCCTATCTTTCTCTTCTGCCACCAGAGGTAGGGCATGATAATGACCGCCCCGATGGCTATTGCGATTCCCAGAGGAGAACCTTCAGGTCTCAGCCCTGAGGCATACGAATAGACGGCGCCCAAGGCGATGACAGGAATAAGAGCGAAGAGCAATCCGGTGGTCAGTAATTCCGTCCGTCTGCTCTCAATCTCGGACCCAGCGACATCTTTCCGAAGGTGACTCAGGACGGCAAAACCCGAGAGAAGCTCTATGAGGCTGTCGGATCCAAATGCAAGCAACGCAAAGCTTCCCGCCAACAAGCCGAATCCTACTGAACCCAGAGCCTCTACGATCATCCACGCTGTGCTGAAATACTCAACCTTGATGCCCGTCCCTATCCTCATTCGCCTCCATGATTGATGAGCTGGAGCACAGCAACACGAAGCGCAGTTGGAGCAATCCGCCGGGGTTTGGCAATCCGCGCATGAATTCTGAGCACAGCCGCAAGTATGGCATGAAGACGGAGAAGTTATTCCAAACGACACTGGGAAACCCACCTCCGAGCTTCGGCCAGACCTCGTCTGCTTTGCGAACGGCCCTCCAGTCTTTTCATGCTGCAATACCCCACGCTCGATTGCTACTTCCAGGTGAGGGCAAGTATCCCTCCGACCACCCCGAGGATAGCTCCGACAATGAATCCACCCATCATCCCGCCGTAATAATCTCCTCCCATCATGCCGCCGTACCGAGGTTCACCGGACGAGAGACCCATCACCGTCACGCTCCCTCTCAAGATCACGACGCCCGCTATGAGCGAGAGGATGAACGCCGCTATGGGCTTTTCTGTACTCGGGGTGGTCATGCGGCTGAAAGTGCCTTCTAGTTGGGGTGCCCGTACTTGTGCGGATCTTTGTCGAATGTGCTCTTGCACGAGGCGGCGCAGAAGTAGAACGTCTTGCCTTCATGCTCGGACTTTAGCTTAGCCGTCTTCTCGTCCACCTTCATTCCACAGACTGGGTCCTTCATCATACGAATCTCAAGGGGGGCGTCTTCCCTTTCTATATGAAAGCTCGTCTTTACGAATGTCAAGCTTTTATTCCTGCGGTTCCTCGGACATCTCGTGAAGCCCGATGCCATCGATATCAAGATACTCGAGGTCCTGATGGATGACGGGCGGGCCTCGTTCAGGCAGATAGCACAGCGGACCTCCCTCACAACACCGACTGTCTCGTCCCGAATCGCAAGGATGACCAAGGCCGGTCTCATCAAGAAATTCATTCCCATACTCTCGGGAGACTCGGTCAACCGCGGGGTCACGACCCTTTTGACGCTCAAGGCAGGTTCCGCTTCGGTACAGAAGCTCGCGGAGGACTTGGCGAAGATGCGCGAGGTAGAGGCCGTCTACATGACGACGGGCCAGAGCATCACGCTGAAGGCGACCCTGGACAGCGTCCAGAGCCTGCAGTCCTTCCTGGCTCAGAACGTCTTGAAGAAGAAGGGTGTCGAGGTGACATCGAACCAGATCATCACCAGCACCGTGAAGGAAGAGCCTCCTTCTCTCCTTCCGAATACGCTGGTCATGAACCTGAAGTGCGACGACTGCGGAGGAGACGTGACCAGCAGCAGGCCCTACACCATCTCGGCCGGCCCCTCTCGCTACTATTTCTGCTGCAAGACGTGCAGGAAGGAATATCTCGCAGAGCACGGCAAGAGGCTGGCGAAGATAAGCCACAAGCTCGACGCATGACGGGCTTAACGTTCGTAAAGACGCTGGTTTAAGACCAGGATGAGGTTCTGAAGTCCATGGCAAAGGACCCGATCTGCGGAATGTATGTTGATGAAGCCACCGCAGAACTCAAAGGCCAAGTCAGGGGAGGGACCTATTATTTCTGCAGCGAATCCTGCTTGCACGAGTTCCTGGCCCCTGAGAAGGAGCTCCGGAAGCTCAAGATTGAAGTCCTTGCCTCGGCGCTCCTTTCAATCCCGATACTGCTCTTTACCTACATCTCTCCCCTGCCAGCGCAGTCCTCCAACTACGTCCTCTTCACCCTCGACTCACCCATCCAGTTCATCATTGGATGGAGATTCTACCGCGGGGTCTACGACAGCCTCAAGAATCGGATGGGGAACATGGACGTTCTCATCGCGCTCGGCACGTCTGCGGCCTGGGCGTACTCGACCGTCGTCACCTTCGCTCCGGGCTTCTCCCCCTCCTCCGGAGTCTACTTCGACACGTCCGCGATCATCATCACGCTGATTCTGGCGGGCCGGTATCTCGAGCACGTGACGAAGAGCAGGGCCTCCGCGGCGGTTAGGAAGCTCGCCGAGCTCCAGCCGACCGTAGCTCACAGAATCGACGAGGACGGCGCGGAGGTCGACGTCCCCATTGAACAGGTCCAGGTCGGAGACGTTCTGGTCGTCAGAGCCGGGGAAAAGATTCCCGTGGACGCCATAATCGTGGAGGGTAGGTCGGCCATCGACGAGTCCATGATCACGGGCGAGAGCATCCCCGCCGAAAAGTCAGCGGGGGACGAGGTCATAGGAGCGACGATCAACAGGTCTGGGCTTCTGAAGCTGAAAGCGGACAAGGTGGGCCAGGATACCACTCTCTCCCAGATCGTCAAGCTCGTCGAGGAGGCTCAGGTTGGGAAGGCGCCGATACAGCGACTCGCAGACAGGATCGCCTCCTATTTTGTTCCGGTAGTTATCGCCGCTGCCGCGGTCGCGAGCCTTTCGTGGTACTTCTTCGGCCACATAGGGTTCGGCTTCTCCATGCTCGTCTTCGTCTCCGTCGTGGTGATATCGTGCCCGTGCGCCCTCGGCATAGCCACTCCAGCAGCGCTCCTGGTGGGGACGAGCAAGGGCGCCCAGAGCGGAGTGCTCTTCAAGGGGGGCGAGTACCTTGAGCTCGCCAGCAAGGTCGACACCGTGGTCTTCGACAAGACGGGCACCCTCACCACAGGGAAGCCTTCGGTAACGGACCTGATTCCCACCGACCTTCTCAGTTCAGACGAGCTTCTGCGTCTGGCAGCGTCGGTCGAGAGGGGCTCCGAGCATCCGTTAGGCGAAGCCATTGTCAACGAAGCGAAGAGCCGCTCGGTCGGTCTGTCTGAACCGCAGGACTTCGAAGCAATTGCGGGGAAGGGCGTCAAGGCGAAGGTGGATGGCATGACTGTCCTGCTGGGAAACCGGCGACTCATCACAGAGAGTGGCGGCGACCTCTCGATGGTGGAGCCGGAGCTCGCGAAACTGGAAGAGAAAGGAAAAACGGCAATGATTGTCTCTCTGGATGGGAAGGTCGGAGGGATTGTCGCGGTCGCGGATACAGTGAAGCCTTCAGCCAAGGCGACCGTGGATGCTCTGAGGGGGATGGGCGTTCAGGTGGTGATGCTGACAGGAGATAACTCTCGGACGGCGGCCGCCATCGCGGAGAAAGCAGGCATCGACCAGTTTGTGGCAGAGGTGCTTCCGCAGCAGAAGGAGGAGAAGATCGAATCTCTGCAAAGAGAGGGGAGGGTGGTAGCCATGGTGGGCGATGGCATCAACGACGCGCCGGCGCTAGCAAAGGCGGACGTCGGGATAGCGATCGGCAGCGGAACAGACATCGCGAAGGAGACGGGAGGCATCGTGCTGATCAAGGATGACCTCCGCAATGTCGCAACCGCGATTAAACTGAGCCGGAAGACGCTCTCGAAGATTAAGCAGAACCTGTTCTGGGCCTTCGCTTACAACGTGGTCTTGATTCCTGTGGCTGCGGGGGCGTTGGTGCCGGTCTTCGGGGTCCATGTCTACACAGTGCTGCCCTTCCTGGCGGCCGGCGCGATGGCCATAAGCTCGGTCACGGTCCTCAGCAACTCGTTGCTCCTGTTCAGGTTCAGAACAGATTTCACGTGAGAATGTTGAGCGAGAGGAGTGAAAAGAGAGGGCGGAGAGCCGTGTTCTCGGTCGGAGACATCGAATGCACGACGTGCGCCATAGGGATTGAGAAGCGGCTGAAGAAGGTCGATGGCATAGAAAAAGTGGGAAGTGCAATCATGCTGAACAAGATCTTCGTCGACTACGACGAATCAAAGATTGACATCTCCAGAATCAAGAAGGCCATCGAGGAGGCGGGGTACTCGGGGTACGTGACCAATCAGGATTCGACACGCTGACGTGCGACTTCAGGTCGCTGGCCGGGATTATCTTCTGTCTGTTCCCGTTGTTCGTCATGACGCCGAGCAATCTCCGGCGCAACATGTCTTGAAAGTCTTCGTTGGGCATCTTGTCGAGGTCCAGCTTCTCGAGCTCCTCTACCTTGGCACCCTCCGCAAGAAGCAGCTGCTCCCTGAGCACGTTCTTCAGGTTCTCCTGGGACACTCCCTCCTGCTTCTCCGTGGTCATAAGAGGCTCGCACTTCCTGTACGCCTCCCTCATCTTCTCTATTGCGTCCTGGGTTATCCCCTTGTTCAAAGTGTAGGTCGCCTCGATATCCCCCTTGTGACCCATCCAGAACTCCCTCCAGTCCCTTATGATCAGGCCGTCGCCTTCCGCCATCATCATCCTCAGGTCGAAGTACCTGCGCAGAACATAGGGTCGCCAGTCGAACGCTGCCTTCCTGATTGGCTTTCTGATCATGTCCCCTATGTTGATGGAGGTGATGTGCTTGCGCCCAACGTCCTCGAGCCTGACATACTTGCCCTTCCTTTCGTGGAACGTTATCAGGGGGGATTCTGGAAGAAGCTCCTCGCCCTTCCTCAGCCTCCACTCTAGATACTGCTGTAGGTACTCGCAGCCTTCCTGCGCCAGGAACGTGAAATACTGATGCCCGGCCTTGCTGAGCGTCTTTCTCGCAATCATGAGCGTCGGGATCTTCGTCAGCGTCACCTGCCTGTTCTCTATCCTAAGCTCGGGCAGGTCCTTCAGCTTCAGGCCGTCGTCGCCGGTGTAGTTGCCGAGGACCTCGATCCTGCATCCCCCGAAGGCCACGAGCGAGCAGGCTACCTTCGCCCGCAGCTCAGCGGCGTTCAAAATCTTCTTCAGTTCATCCGGCGTCGGAGGCCTCTCGCTCTCCACCTTCGTCGGTTGGGACCTTGGTATCTTGATCGCCCTCGTAATCTGCGTGTCGTTCCATGCCGGCCAGCTCTTCAGGGGCTTGACGATGTTGGAGATGTAGTTCCCGCTCCTGCCCTCCTTCTCGAGCGCGCCGATCACGTCCAGGATGAACTCCGTGGCCTGCTTCTGGCTCATCTTGGCAATCTTCTGGGGCGTCGTCTCGAACTTCGCGCAGACGAATCCAATCCTCCGGAACCATTCTTGGGCGGTGACGAGACTCCCCCTCGTCACGTTGTCGTATCATCGCCGGAAGTTCTTGTCTTCGAGCAGCCCCTTGTATTTCGAGCGTCCCGGATCTTTCATTGGACCAATACCCCAAAACGACGTTTAAGGGCCACGGTCGTGAACTAAGTTGAAGATGGGGCCGGTGAGATTTGAACTCACGGTCGCCTGCACTTTGACCCGAACCGGGTCCCCAAGCAGGAATCTTGACCAATCTAGGCGGTCAGTCCCCGCTTACTAGACTACGGCCCCAACGTAATTCTGGCGTCCCGAAGGACGAGACTCGGGCCCTTTCGCCGCGATTTTAAATGTTGCAGGGTCGGCGATATCCCTTAAATCGCCACGGTCGCGTTTCAGGGCGTGGCCTTTTTCGTCCTCTCCGACGACCTCACGGGAGCCGCAGGGGTCGGGTCGATGGTGGACTGCTCCAAGACAGTCGCGGTGAACCTGGATAGGTTTGAACGAGAACTGGTCGGTGAGTTCGCCTGCATAGCGCTGAACCTGGAGATCCGAGAGAGGAGCGAAGATGAGGCGGCTCGTAGGCTGGCGCTCGCGCTCGACTTCGTCGGCGGGCACCAAGTCGGCATCAGAATAGACAGTGCCCTCAGAGGACATGTGGGGATGCTCGTCGCGGCGATGGTAGAGAGGGGAGACGTGCTGGTCACAGACACGATTCCTGAATACGGGAGGCGCACACTGTCCGGCCGGACCATGATCGGCTCTCAGCATAGAGACATAGAATCGTTGCTCGCCCCTATACGAAGGCAGAGGAAGGACCGTAGGGTCGAGCTCGCCGACTCCGAGACCTACGATGACCTCGACGTCCTCGCCCGTCGATGCATCCGAGATGGTCTGATACCGGCCGACCCCGGCCCCCTCGTGGCAAGGGTTGCCAGAGCCAAGCTGGGACTCGACCCGGTGACGCCGGAGAGGCCGAGAGGGGGCGCCAAACGAGTCGCATTCGTGGTGGGAACCCGGGACCCGCAGACACAGAAGCAGGTACACCGCATGGAGGAACTCGGGGTCCCCGTGCAGAAGCCCGGGATCAAGCGAGCCGAGGAGGTGGACATCTTCGCCTTCTCAGTGGAGAAGGATGGCGTCCTTGTCACAGGGGAATTCCTCCAGTTCCTAGCGGATTACGACGCCCTGGTGTTGAGCGGAGGTGCCACCGCCAATTACATCCTCGCAAGGTCAGGCTTCAGGTATCTGGTCAGCGACGAACAGGTACAACCACTCGTCTCGTCGGCATCGGTAAAGGGAGGTCTGTTCGACGGGAAGCGGGTCGTCCTGAAGGGAGGCTTCATCGGCGATGACAATACGTATAAGACGATTTTAGACTGGCTGAGGAAAACATGATCGGAGTAACACTCGGCGACCCTGCGGGGGTGGGCCCCGAGGTGGTCGCGAAGTCTCTGCCAAGCCTCAAGCGCGATCAACTCATGCTGATCGGCAACGAGGAGAACTTCCTTCGCGTCGTGTCAGAGCTCCATCTGGACGAACGGAAGATTCGCGGCTACAGGTTCTTCGACATCCCCGGCAAAGCGGTGAGCTACGGCAAAGTCCAGAAGTCAGCCGGCCAGATAGCGGTGGGGAGCATCAAGAAGGCGGTGGAACTCGCCCTGGACGGCGACGTGGAGTCGATAGCGACCGCCCCGATAAACAAGGAAGCGATCATCATGGCGGGGTCGAAGTACGTAGACCACACGACCATGCTCTCGGGCCTCACTGGGTCGAAGGAAAACTTCACGGTCTTCGAGACCGACGCGCTCCGCGTCTTCTTCATGACCAAGCACGTCTCCCTGGCGGTCGCGTGCAGTCAGATAACGCGCGAGCGGGTCCGTTCCTCGATCACCGATGCCAACGAATGCCTGGAGCTCCTCGGCGTGAAGAGGCGGAAGATCGCCGTGGCCGCGCTCAACCCACACGCGGGAGACGGGGGTCTCTTCGGGAGAGAGGAGATCGAGACGATATCGCCTGTGATTAGGGACGCGCAGAAGGAGTTCGACGTCTCCGGACCCTATCCTGCCGATTCGGTCTTCCACAGGGCCTCCGAAGGGGCATTCGACATCGTGGTCGCGCTCTACCACGACCAGGGCCACATAGCGGCCAAGATGCTCGACTTCCACCGGACGGTGAGCCTGAACCTCGGCCTCCCGTTCCTGAGGACCTCGGTCGACCACGGCACGGCCTTCGACATTGCGGGGAAGGGGATGGCCAACCCGCTGAGCATGGTCGAGGCAATCAAGAAGGCAGCCAAGTACGGGAAGAGCTACAGGGAGCGGCGCTCCGCCCTCAGATGAGTATCCCGATCGTCTTCAGCAGCCTGGCGTAGTTCCCGTCCGACCTGTCCTTCTTGTAGGCCTTCAGCGCCTCCAGGATCGGCCCCTGATTCCTGATGCCCAGGAGCCGCTTGACGAAGGGGGCGCACCTCCCTCCTATCAGCAGGTACTGCGAGGCCGTCGTGACGTTCTTCGGAGCGCGCCTCTGGCTCGAGGACTCGAAGTCGATGATGTACGGCATGTCACCGGCCATTATCACGTGCTTCCTCAGGTCGCTGAGCTGGCCGTGGTCCAGGTCGATGAGGTCGAGCTTCCGGCACTGGTTCAGCAGGAGGTGCAGTATCTCGCGGACCCGGGCCCTGGTCCCGACACCCCTTATCGCGCGGAGGTGGTCCTCGAGGTCCTCACCGTCGACGAGCTGCATCACCATGAAGTCCCGTGTCGCCGCGAACGCCTGCGCGCCCACGCCGATCCTGTTCGCTATCTCGGTGAGCCGGTACTCCTCCAGCATGCTCTCTCGGTTCGCGTCCGCCCTCCTGATCTTCACGGCGTGGACCCTGCCGCCGATGACACCCCTGACGACGACGCTCACCGTGCCGATGCCGACGAGCCCCAGTCTTCCGATCTTCGTCCTACCCTCGAAGACGACCTCCTCGACGCCCAGCTCCTCGAGCTGTTCCAGTCTCGACCTGGCGACCTTGATGTCCAGGACCGGATAGGTGAGGACGTTGAGATAGGGAGTCCTTGCGAACTCGCTCAGCCTAATCCGTTCCGATGCTGTCTGCGACAATCTCCTCTACTCCTTCGTCCAGCCACCGCTCCTTCGAGGCCTCCTCGAGGACGGCCCTCCCAGCAACGACCCTCCCGGACTTTCGGATGGCGGCGCCCACCTCTCGGGAGGCCCCCACCCTGTCTATCTCCTTCGCCCGGACTTCCGTCAACAGGCTCCCTAGGTCGGTCTGCCCTCTCTTCTGGAGCAGGTGCACCCGTCCGTCCTCCCCTGCCCAGACGAGCTCCGCCCTCTCCTTGTTCTTGGCGATGAACCTCTCGACCTCCGCCGGCCTCTCGACCTCAGGCCCGACCCGTTCCTCCAGGTCCGAGAGATGATCCGTCTCGGGGAGTAGCATGATCGCGCTCCTGTCCGAGTTGTTGGAGGCGGCCGACGCCCTGATGATCTTGAAGCCCCTCTCCTCGACGTATCTGACGAGCTGCTTGGTGCTCCTCTTCAGCTCACCCCAGAGCGTATCCTCGCTCACCGCCCTGTGGTCGAAGCGGATGACGTAGAGCCTCGTGGCGAGGCCCTTCCGGGTCTTTCTCTTGACGCGCGTGAAGTAAGCCAGCTCCGACTCCGAGAGGAAGGCCCTCGAGGCGAGCACCATCCTCGCCAGCGTCTCCTTCGAGATCGCCCGGGCCAGCTCCCTGTCCGCGTCGACCGGGTCCTTCAGGCTCAGCAGCGTCTCGCCGACGGGCTTCAGGCCCGCGAAGAAGCGCAGCGCCCCTTCGAGGCTCCCTTGGTTGTAGACTAGCACCTCGGCGGCGTACCCGCTGAACCCTTCGCTCTCGATCTCGGCGCCGTAGACCCCGACCGTCTTCATGAAGCGCTTAAGCAGCCTGACCTGCGTCCTCTTCTCCTCGTCCAGGTTTCGTTTCACGAACTCGACGTGGTAGGGGGACCTGTCCGCGGCGCTCCTCCACTCCCCGGGTCTCACGTCGTAGCACGGCACGATGTTGACCTTGACGCCGTCAACGGTCGCCTCGGTGTAGGGGTGCTGGGCGTACTTCTTCCCGGGCCTGTACCCGCGGGCCGCCTCCTTCCCGACCTTCAGTCCTATCGATTCGAACCTCCCATTGTCCACCTCCTTAGCGAACTTCACGAAGATGTCGATGTCGGGTGTCGTATCCGCGTCTTTCGGCAGCCAAGTCTCCTTGGCGAACGAGCCGCCGAGGATTACTCCCTTGATCTCCTCGTAGGGCTGCGCAGCGGCCTGAACCCTCCGCATGACCTTCTGAGCGACACGCTCCATGCTTGCCTCTTCGTCAGGTTTCGGAAGGACCAGCTTCCTGGCCCTCGCAAGAACGGTTTGGAGCTTCGTCAACCCAGAACATACTCCTTGACGTCGACGTAGGTCGGGCCGCCCGGTGACAGCACGCTCGACTTGAGCCTCAGGCTGGTGACTCGCGTCGCGCCGAAGTCACGACCGGCGTTCTGCTGGAGGAACGATATCAGAGCGCCTCCGTTGAGGGGGCTCCTCACCCTCGACAGCGTGATGTGAGCGTGAAACTCGTGGTCGTCCGGCTTCCCGACCCCGGCGAGGGCGCCTATGACGGCCGAGGCGGCGCCGTCGATAGCCTGTTCGCTCTCGCGGGCAACGCCGGCCCAGACGACCCTCGGGCGCCTCTGGTCTGGGAACGCCCCCACCCCTCTCACCTGGACATCGAAACTCGACAACGTCAGCCCCCGGAGTCGCCGGTCTACCTCCTTAACTGTGTCCTCGGAGACCTCTCCCAGGAACTTCACCGTGAAGTGGAGGTTGTCCCTAGCGACGACCTTCTGGTCCGCACGTGTCATACGCAGCTCCTCGCCGACCGTGACGAGCTTCTCGACGACCTCCTGTGAAACCTCGAAAGCGAGAAATGCGCGCGTTGGTCTCTACCACTGACCGTTGCTGCCCGTCCGAGTTATTAAACTGAAACTCGTAGATGCTTATTACCGAACCTCCGATGCGGCTGTGGGATAGCAAATGTTGATCATAGCCATCACTGGGATGCCAGGCGCCGGCAAGTCCACGGTGGCTGGGGCGCTCGGCGGAGTGGGGCTGAGACGGATCGCTATGGGGGACATGATCCGCGAGGAGAGCAGCCGAAGGGGTCTTCCCCTGGACGACAAGAACATGGGGGCGGTGATGCAGGAGCTGAGAGGGAAGTACGGAGCCGGCGCCGTCGCAGAGCTCTGCCTGCTCAGCATCCAGTCGAAGCAAGGGGAGGCGGCCGTCGTCATCGACGGCATTAGGTCGGTCGCCGAGATAGAGATATTCAGGAAGGCCGGAGACGTCGAGCTACTCGCCGTGCTCGCCTCCCCGAAGAGAAGGTTCGAGTTCCTCACATCAAGGGGGCGCACCGACGCCCCGCCGAACCTCGAGAGCTTCAGGGCCAGGGATGCAAGGGAGCTGTCAATCGGGATCGGAGACGCCATCGCCCTTGCCGACGAGGCGATAGTCAACGAGCACATCACCCCCGATGAGCTCGCCGACGCCGCGCTAAGCATAGCTGCGAGGTGGATGGGGCCCATTGGAAGCTAGCCACGACGTAGCCATCTCCCTCCACGCGGCGGTCTCACCCAGCGAAGACCCGGCGAAGGTCCTGTCGGCGGCGCGCAACGTCCTCGGAGACTGCACCTACGATGTCGAGGAGGGAGATGGGATGGTCGCGATCCGCTCCAAAGAGCTGAAGTGCCTCCAGAAGATCCACGACCAACTGAGGGACAGGCACGTGAGGGCGGCAGCAAACCGGCTCCTCCTGAGGATGCGCGACGGCCGAAGGGTGACAATGCTCCTAAACCGGCAGGCCGCGACGGCAGGGGTCGTCGCCCTCTGCACGAGCGCGACCGAGTCTCCGCTCGGCCCCATTATTGTGGAGATCGAGACAGACACACCGGACCGCTTAATCGACTGGCTGACCGCCTGCTAAACCGCGGGGACGTCGAGGACGAGCCCGTCACTGGCAGCGACAGTCTCCGGGAATATGCCTCGGGCCTCCCTGAGGAGCGCGTCCGCCCTCCTATACCTCGCGCTGAAGTGGGTGAGGACGAGCCTCTTCACGCCCGCCTCCTTGGCGAGACTAGCGGCCTCCGAGGCTGTGCTGTGCTTCCGCTCGAGCGCCTTGTCCGCGTCCTTCGATGAGAAGGTCGATTCGAAGATCAACAGCTCGACGCCAGAGAAGAACTTCGTGAGGCGCCGCGTGGGTCTTGTATCCCCGGAGTATCCGATTGACCTTCCCGGCCTAGCCGGCCCGAGCACCTGACCTGGGCTGAACTTCACCCCGCCGACCAAGACCGACCTCCCCCTCTGGAGGCTCGACCACTTCTTCCCCTCTGGAATTCCGAGGGTGACCGCCTTGGCCCGGTCGAAGACCCCGGGACGCGGCAGCTCCTCGAAGAGGTACGACCACGAGTCGATAGAATGGTTCGCCCTGGCGGCCCTGACCCTGAAGTCCTTGCCCCTGTAGACGACCCCCGACCTGACGGGGACGAATGAGACGTCGAAGGTCAGACCGATGTGGAGGACCTTCATCGTCATCTTCAGCCATCCGAAGAGCTCGGGGGGCGCCACGATCGTGAGGGTCCGTATCCTCTGCGACATGCCCATCGTCTGGAGAAGCCCGAGCAGGCCGTTGACGTGGTCCCCGTGGAGGTGGGTGATCAGGACAATCATCTCCCGGTTCAGCCCGAGGCCGAACTTGACGAACCTCCCCTGCGCGCCCTCCCCGCAGTCCATGAGTATGACCTGTCCCTCCCTCCTGATCGCCACGGAGGGGAGGCTCCTGGTCTTCGTCGGCGCTGCGGAGCTGGTCCCGAGAAAGATTACCTCGAGCTTTGTCAATGTTCAGACCCTCCTTAGCACGCTTATGGTGCGCGTCAGCTTCCTATGAATGTAGAGGTGGTGCTCCTCCTCCACCTCGAAGTCGTCCCGGCTCTTCACTACTACGGTATCGGGGTGCATTACGACCAGCCGCCTCCCCTCTTCCAGAAGGCCTCGGGCCGTCTCCCTGAGCCTCTCGAGTATCTCCCCAGCGCTCGACCCGGCGGTGCTCGAGGCTCTCCCGTAGGGGATGTCCGTAGCGATCCCGTCCACCCCGGTGAACGGCGTCTTCCTCACATCGGCCCGGACGACTCCCAGCCAGTCCTGCCTGAAGTTAGCCATGTTCCTTACGGAGCCCTTCACCATCCTCAGGTCGCGGTCCGCCCCGAGCGCCGTCGCCCCGAGTTCGTGCGCCTCGAGCAGGAGGCTTCCTGTGCCGCAGAAGGGGTCCAGGAAGACCTCTCCCGGTCCTACCCTGGAGAAGTTCACGAGCGCCCGGGAGAGCTTGGGGAATATGGCGGCCGGGTGAAAGAAGGGACGCGCCCTCGGCCGCCGCAGGACCCAGTCCTGGCTCATGAGGGAGGGTCTGCAGAGCGCGAGATAGTCGCGGGCGCCACGGACAAGGGCAACTTCGACGTCCGGGTCGTCCAGCGCGACCTTCCCGCCGATCTCCTCGGCGAGGTCGGAGACCATCCCATCAGAATCGGACCTCTTCTCTCCGAGCTCGAAGACGCTCACCCTGTAGGTCCCAGCCCTGAGCGACCGAAGATGGTCCCGGTCGAAGCGCCCGTCCGGGACGACCGAGCCCACCCGCTTGGAGAAGGCTACACGGCTCGCGATGGTGTCGGCGTCTGAATCCGTCGAGGCGATGAGGATCCTCTCTTCGGGAGACGCGATCTCTGCATACGGGTCCTGCATCCGGACCAGCGCCGACGCCTCCGCGGCAGGAATCGTGGTGCTCTCACCCGAGAGCAGGAAGATTATCTTACTCGGCGACCGTTCTGAGGTACGAGGCGAGGGGCTCGGTCGCGTCAACTTTGCTTACCCTGCTCGGCACGGTGTTGGTTCCTATTATCTCGTCCACACCCGCCTCGATGAGCTTCTCGTAGGCGTCCTCGACCAGGAGCGGGTGGACGCAGCTGACCACTATCTTCGATGCCTGAGCCTTCCTGAGCTTCTCGGCAGCGGCGCGTATCGTGGCTCCGGTCGAGATCATATCGTCCACTATGACGACGTCCCGGCCCTTCACGTTCATCTCGCCGGCGTCGATCCTCACCTCCCCGGTGACCCTGTCCCTCTCCTTTGCGAACTGGAGATGCTCCGCCCCGTAGATCGTCGCGAACGCCTCCGTCCTCTTCGAGGACCCGAAGTCCGGGGATATCACGACGGGGGAGGAGAGGTTCATGTTCTTCTTGATGTACTGGGCGAGGATGGGAATCGCCGAGACGCTGTATGTCGGCATGGCGAATAGCGCCAGTCCCACGGCGGAGTGTATGTCGACCGTCGTGACGCGCAACACCCCGCACGTGCGGAGGAGGTGGGAGATCACCCCGAGGCTGACGACCTCGCCCGGCATGAACTGCTTGTCCTGTCTAGCGTATCCGAGGTAGGGTATCACGGCGTGGACCTTGGCGCCCTCCTGACTCAGGTGATGCGCCGCCAGGAACAGCTGCATGTAGTTCCTGTCGACGGGAGGGTAAGTCGACTGCACCAGAAGGATGCTCGTCCCGTGCACCTCCTCTTCGACCTTGAACCTGGTCTCCGTATCTGAAAACTCCTTCACGGTCACGGACAAAAGAGGGAGGCCCAAACGTTTGGCGAGGGTCTTGCCGAAGTCCTCGCTGGCCGGTCCCGCGAAGAGGAGTCTGTCAGTCAACTCTCGACCGAGCATCTATCACAGCTTATTTAACGAATTATTCTTTTCAGCCCGGCCTCGTCGGAAAACACCAAAGAGTTAATGTATAGGAAGTTCAAGCTTGTCACGGAACGCATTGGACCAGTTTTGTCCCGAGTGTGGGGGGCCGATACTATTTGACGCGGTCAACAAGCGATTTTCGTGCAAGAGCTGCGGCCTCTTCCTGACCAGGGAGCAGCTCTCCGACCTGAGATTCAAGCTGAAGAACACAGGCACAGACGACGGCCGCAAGAAGCAGAGGCAGCAGGCAGACTATCTTGACTGGTGGCTGAAGGACAAGAAGGACAAAAAGTAGCCTAGGCTACCTTCGACCGACGCCCTTCCTCCATGACCTCACCGAACTTCTTGGTGATGAGCTTGGTGTTCGCGGTCGCGTTAAGCCCCTCTACGGCCGACGGCTCGAACCAGGCGAACTCGTCCGACTCCTCGTTCAGGGTTATCTTCTCGCCGAGCGGCCTCATCAGGTAGTCGATCAGGACGAAATGGAACTTTATCCTCCCCTCCTCGTCCTTTATCACCTCGTTCGCCACCTGCAGCAGTCCCTCCACCTCCACCTCTAGCCCGAGCTCCTCCCGGACCTCGCGCTTCGCGGCCTCCTGAGGGTCCTCCCCTACCTCGAGGAGCCCTCCTGGCGGGGCCCACCTCCCCCTGTTCGGCTCGAACTTCCGCCTGATGAGGAGCACCCTGCCGTCCTTGTGGATGAACCCGCCGACGCCGACCAGCGGGTGCTCGGGGTACTCTCTCCTGCTCCGCACAGGTAAAGAAGCGGTCGAAGAACATATCAACGTTTCAATACACCTACCGCCAGATGGTATCGGTCTCCAGCCTCTGCGTCGGAAAGGAGCTGCTCATCGGGAAGACGACGAACACGAACGCCACGTGGGTCGGCGCAAGGCTCTTCGGGATAGGCACGATGATCGACCGAATCCTGACGGTCACCGATTCCCTCGACGAGATCTCTTCCGGCCTGCTTGAGCTGCTCGCGAGGAAGCCCGACTTTATCATCGTGATCGGCGGACTCGGACCAACGCCGGACGACATGACGCTGAAAGGCGTGGCGCGGGCGCTCGGCAAGAAGGTGAAGCCCAACGCCGCGGCCCTCCGGCTGATCAGGGAGCACTACGTCAAGACCGGGAGGTCCGACTTCGAGATGACGGCCGCCCGCCGGAAGATGGCCGTGATCCCGGAGGGCAGCACGCCCATGGTCAACGAGCCGGGGACAGCGCCTGGCGTGAGGATCGAGAGCGGCCCGACGGTGATCTTCTGCCTGCCTGGGGTGCCGCACGAGATGAAGAGCATCTACTCCCGCTCCGTCCATCCTGAGATCCTCCGGAAGATAGGGCGGCTGTTCACCACGAAGATAGTGATGCAGCTCGAGGGTGTCTTCGAATCGACCCTAACCCCCGACATCGCCGAGGCCGTGAGGGCGCACCCGTCGGCGTACATCAAGTCGCACCCGAGGGGCCTCAAGACCGGAAAGCCCCACGTCGAGCTCGACCTGGTCGTCGTCGCGCCGGACAGGCCGGAGTCGGAGTCCGAGTGTTCTGCGATGGCCGACTTCTTCGCCCAGAGGGTGGCACAGGCGGGCGGCACGGTGGCCCGAAGGACGATAACCGCGCTGCACCCCCGTGCTCAGTTATAGGGCAGGCCGGACGGAGGGGGTAACGGGATGAACCTAATCTACATCACGGGCACCGCGGGCGCAGGGAAGTCCCTGCTGACCTCCTCTCTCGTGAGTTGGTACAGGGAGAAGTCGCAGGACGCGATAGCGGTCAACCTCGACCCGGGTGTGCTCACGCTCCCCTACGACCCGGACGTGGACATCCGGAACTCCATCGACATGCAGCAGATCATGGCCGACTACTCGCTCGGCCCGAATGGCGCCCTGATATTCGCCAACGACCTAATAGCGAGCAAGCTGAACGAGATCCAGGAGGAGATAGACGGGACCACCGCGGACTTTGTGGTCGTCGACACCCCCGGGCAGATAGAGCTCTTCGCCTTCAGGGAGAGCGGCCCGTTCATCGCCAAGGGGCTCCAGGCGGACTCCAAGGTGCTCCTCTTCCTGATGGACTCGCTCGTCGCGTCGTCCCCCACCAACTTCCTCTCCCTCGCCCTCCTCTCGACCTCGGTCCAGCTGAGGATGGAGCTTCCGCAGATCCAGATCCTCTCGAAGACCGACCTGGCAAAGCCCATGATACGCGAGATGGTCAGGTGGACGAAGGACGCGACCGCGTACGAGGAGGCGCTCTCCAAGCTGAAGTCAGGTTCGGAGTACTCCTTCTACTCCCAGCTCTTCCGGAGCCTGAAGAAGTCGTCCCTCGCCCTCGGGCTCTTCCCGGTCTCGTCCTACACAAGGGAGGGATTCGTCCCGCTCATAGGCGAGTTCGCAAGGATCTTCGGCGGCGGCGAAGAGTATGAGGAGTAGCTGCAGGCACTAACTCACCAAACATCGGCTCCTCAACAGAGAACACGTCTTTCCCCTGATGGGGGCGAGCAGGACCAGGATGACCAGCCCGCACAGGAGAGTCCTGGTCCCACGAAGACGCGCCACGGTCCCGTCCCGTGCGGAGGCTAGTGAGGCGGTCTAGTTATACCCGGAGCGACCGATCAGACGCGCTCGAAGACATAGACCCGCCTGACCCAGCGGGTGTTCTCGTGCGAGATCCTCACAGGGTACTCGAACGGAACCTGAACCGGCTGGAACGGTGCTAGTCCGGCCGCGCCGACAAGCCGGGGAGGACTTCCGGCGCGGAGACTAGGAGCCAATCATATTCCCCGATTTCGCGGAAGCTAATCTAGCCCCAGGGTGTCTCTTTTGCCGCATTCTGACCCGCGATGGCGCCGAAGGCGACGGTCTCACCCAGGTTGCCGCCGCCGTTGTATTCCCAGCTGTAGATGGAGCCGAACTCGCCTGCGCTGTAGAGTTTGGGAATGGGATTGTTGTTTGCGTCCACAACTTGGGCCGATGTATTGCGCTTGGCGCCGCCCTGGGTGTTGAACATCAGATACACCAGGTTCATCGCGTAGAACGGAGGGTTGACCACGGGCACCAGCGACGTCTTCGAGCGTCCGAAATCGGCGTCGACACCCGCCGCGCAGTATGAGTTGTATTTTGCGACGACACTGGACAATAGGGTTGGGTCACGATTGATCAGCGGAGCAAGCGCCTGAAGCGTAGCACCCTGCTGTATCCATCCTTTCGCTATCTCTACGCTGTTGTCTTTGCTCCACGTGTATAGCCCGTGGACGACATTCCAGCCAAAGCCGCTCGCAGATGGAGTCGCGTTGGGGAGGGCTGACATCGGTCCTGCCTGGCACGTGGTGCTGTCAAAGATGATCTGGACGGGGAAAGGAGCGGGGTAAGGTATCCAAGTTGTCGACGCGGTGACCGTGGGGTTGGCTACGTAGTTGAAGGGAATCTTCCCATGGTGGGCCGATATGGTTTCGTTCACGAATCTGGCGCCGTCGGCTCCTATGAAGATGTAACCGGATGCGGGAGCGCTGAGTGCGAAGAAAGGCTGGGTCGGGTCCGGCTGCATTCCGTAGCCGCTTCCTGATATGTTGTCCATGTGCCACAGGGCGGCCCCCACCTTCGTCACCATCGGTATGCCGTCTCCTGTGTTGTAGGGCGTGCCCCTCGGACCACCACTCGACAGCTGGCAGTAGTCGCGCAACATCTGCTGATTGTTCTCGTACCCCCCGAGGGTAAGGATTACAGCTCTGCTCGCCTTGATGTTGATCGTTTTCCCGTTGCTCGTAGCTTGGACGCCCAGAATCTCCCCGGTCTGGCCGTTCTGAATCAGACCAGTGGCAGGAGTTTGGTACATCACCGTTATTCCAGATGCTTTGTTCACTTGCGCCAATAGATCTTGGAAGTAGTCGTATCCACGTCCAGGCGGAGCGCCATCGCCTATCTCATGGGCGGCGTCGGAACCAGGAAGTGCCGAGAACTCGGGGAGGAAGCTCGAAGGCGCAGTAAGGTACGAGACCCCATTCACGGGTGGGGGAAGCTCGGCGGTCGTATCCTCCTGGAAGGGCGAGCACCCGATGTTCTGGAGGGTTTGGAGGTTCTGGCTCATCGCTTGTGCCCATGTCGAGACCATGTCCTGAGGGATCGGATAGGGACCTGCCATCGCGTTAAGGTAAGTTATCGCGTCCGCCGGAGGCGACGGAGTGAAGATGTTCCCGCCGGACACGCTTGTGTTGCCGCCAACATATTGTTGTGGCGCCTTCTCCAATAAGATTACCTTCACACCTGCCTTGGCCGCGTACATTGCCGCCACTCCTCCAGCCCCGCCGAACCCGACAACGACTACGTCTGCGGCATCGTCCCACGAAGCAGGAAGCCACGGTTGAGAAACAGAAGTCGTCGTAGACGTAACGACCGGCAAGGTCGTCGTCTGAACCTGCGTCGACGTCTCGGTTGTGGTGTTGGTCTTTGGGAAGCCGACCGATCCGGCCGCGGCACCCACTACAGCGCCTACCACCAGACCGCCCACAGTCCCAGCGACAAACTGCCTCCTTGACACCTTAGTTCTAGACTCGTTCGTCAACTATTTTCCCTGATTCGGTTCTACCGTGTTGAGAATAAGGAGCTTGTGAATCATCTGCACCTGAATGCGGTCATGTGTAGAGGCTACCCTGGGTGAAATGGCGAAGATCAACGGTCTCAAGAGAAGCCAAATCGCCAGATCCTACAGGTCGCTCGTCACAGAGCTCTACCTGGACATCCAAGTCGCCGACCCGGCGGAATGCCGCGCGAGGGTCGCGTCTAGAGCGAGGGTGGACCCAAGGGTGGAGGCGGACGCCCTGGAGATATTGTCGAAAGCCGCGAAAGCGGGAATCACGGCCGGTTTGTGCCCGACCGGGCTCGCGGCCTCGGCCCTCTACCTGGCGTCTCTGCTCGACGGCCATTGGCTGACCCAGAGCGGCGCGGCGGAGGCGGCAGGCGTGAGAGAAGCCACGGTCGTAAGGCAGAGCAAGCGCCTCAGGAAGATCGTCGAGGTGCAGCGGGGAAGAACACCGAGGAAGAAGAGGCTTAGTTGGTCTGAGTTGGAGGCGAGCCGGTCGAGTCGTGCCGAAGTGCCCGTCCGCTCTCTTGCATGATGGCGAGAACGGGTCTACCTGACAGCAGTAGCGCTGTCGATCTCCTCCCGGGCCGCCGAACGAATTTTGGAGGGACTCAATCGGCGAGTTTGCCGGCTTTCTGGACTCCTGCGATGGGCTTGTGCCATCCAGCTCCAACGCTTATCGTTCCCCCAAGAACTAACCCAAGGCAGATGGGTGCAGAAGTCGAGACGCTATAGATGAACTCTTCCGGAGTAATCTTGATCTTCTGTCGTTCTATGGGCAACCGGAAGAAAGTCGTGTCATGCTAGGGTTCATTGCGCCTCCGCTCAAGGGAAGTCTGGGTGAATTCGGTCTCTGGCTGGGCTAGCTCCCTTGGTGGCACTAGGGCCTTGTAAGCAGTAGGTTGTGGGATCAAATCCCGCCCGAGGCTCCTTCTCACGCTCGATTCCAGGGGTGACTGTCCAAGCCCGGGCTCCAATGGTGTCAAATTGTTTACAATCTTGCCCGCAAGCACGTCTGCAAGCTCCTCCACGACTTGCCTGTTCGTAACAACGCCCGCCGCAATCCCGCCCACAAACTCGTTTAGAGAGCCGTAACCCAGTTGCTTCAAGCGCTGGTTGAGGTTTGCCACCTGCTCCTCCCTCAGCCTAACGCTCACTGTACGCCAGTTAGACGTGTTTACAAGTCTGGGAGGGTAGAATATATTCGCTGGCAGCCCCGCCTAGCGCGAAAGACCCTCAAGTCGCTAAAGTGTCAGTTGCCGCCAACTGGATTAGAATGCCAAGGTCGGAGAGACGGTGTTGTATGCTCAAGACCCAGGAGTCGGCGTGTTCTGAGCTCTTTGGGAACTGAGGGCCTCGTTCCTTGCACGTTGGAACACGGGATGATTCAGAACCTCCAGAATCTTCTGAGAGGGGACTACAATCGCGATTCCCATGTTGACCGACTCGCCACGATTGTCCACTATCACGGAATCCGTTTCTGATGGCGGAATATCCCAATGTCCGCGCACAAGCCCGAGCAAGAAGATTCCCCCACTGCCTACGCTTATGATATTGCCGACGGCCCTTGGCCCAGTCGTGTTCACGAACACGGGAGAGCCGCTTAGCCCTCCTATCGAGCGGGCTTCGATAAGATAGGCGTCTATGTCACCTATTGTGGTCCGAACTTTTTCTTCGGGCATCGCGGCGATGTTTCCCATCCGAATTATCGGTATGTTTCTCTGTTGACCATAGTGGTGGACAAATAGTCCAGTGATGAACACTTCGTCTCCGATTCCGATATTTTGAGTCCTAATGACATCGGGGGTTGCAATTCCAGAGGATGGAAATACCAAATGGTCGTAATCAGCAGAAGGCGGAAAGGGATGGACGGCCACGTCGACCGAACTGTCTGTGGGATGGAATTGCCAATCCTCTATTCTCGATTCGGCGTAACGGGCTCCGACATTCCTTAGGTTCAACCGGACGTAGACTTTCCCATCTGAGGAGTCCTGTCTGATGCCCTCGATGACGTGCTTCGCGGTGATAGCGTATCCGGATCCCCCGAGAGTCTCACCGGGGAAATTAATCACTACGAAAAAGACTGTCCCGGCTAACTGAATCATCCCTTGCGCATCCCTGTATGCTAAGAACGCCACGCACTTCCTCACTTCATCAGGTATCGGCATGAGTTCTGGTTCTCCGAAGTAGTATCTTGTATAGACTCCGATGCGCTTCAGGACCTTTCCTCTTCGACCCTCTCGCTCTGCAACCCATACAGCAGTCCGGTCGTGGAGATGAACAGTAGCGCCAGTACATGGCGTCTGGGGTTCTACTTTGGGTACTTCTATTCGCCTCTCGTGTTGTTTGTAACCTACTTGATGATCGCGTTGCTGGCGGCGCTACCATAGATTCCTATCTCAAGATTCAGAGTCAGCTGCGGTTTTGTTGTTTTAAGATGTCGAAGAATGAGTGCGTCAGCAAGGAGAAACACGACGACTTCGAATTCAGACTTCGTTAAACCGTAATTACTATCTTTTGCCCCCCCTGACATCGACAAACATCATCTGACATCGAGAACCGAACATTTAAGAATGGTTCCCGGGGAGACCATAATGTGCCATTCAGATTCAGCGGCGCTTACACGGCGACGATAACCCCCTTCGACGGATCGCGGTCGGTTGACTGGCCGACCCTGAGATCGCTCGTTGAGTTTCAGCGTTCCCAGGGCATCACCGGGATCGTCCCAGCGGGCACGACCGGCGAGAGTCCGACGCTCACGTGGGAGGAACACAACAAGGTCATCGAGACCGTCTTCGAGGCCGGCGGCAGCGGCCTAGAGACCATCGCCGGGACCGGGTCGAACAGCACCGACGAGGCTCTCGAAGCCACCCGGCACGTCGCCAGTCTAGGAATAAAGGCCGCGCTCCTCGTCGACCCGTACTACAACGGTCCGAGCTCGCTCGAGGTCAGGCGGGAGTACTACGAGCCGATAGCAGAGGCCTTCCCGGAGGTCCAGCTCGTCCCCTACATAATCCCGGGGCGGACCGGGACTCAGCTCCTCCCGCAGGACCTTGGGATACTATCGAAGAACTACTCTAACATCAGCGGGGTGAAGGAGGCCACCGGGAACCTCGACAACGCGAGGATCACCAGGAACTACTGCGGCCAGGACTTCTCGATAATCTCAGGGGACGACGACAAGACCCTCTCGCTGATGAGCGACCAGGCGATAATGTCCTCGGGGGTAATCTCCGTTATCTCCAACATCGCCCCCAGGTCGGTCCAAGCCATGGTGCAGGCCGCGCTCAAGAAGGACTGGAACGAAGCCCAGCGCCTGTCCGTGGCACTCCAGCCGCTGTTCGAGCTCGTCACGGTGAAGACCGAGGAGTCTACCCAGTATGGCCCGGTGTCGGTCAAGGCACGGAACCCCCTCCCGGTGAAGACGATGATGCAGGTCCTCGGGATGACCAGCGGACCCTGCAGGGGCCCTCTCGGGCGGGTGACCAAGAACGCCCTGAACATCATGCTGAAGTCGCTGAGGACGGTCTGGGCCGTGAACCCGGAGGTACTCGAGCCCATAGAGGGGTCCTTCGACGTCTCTGTGGCCGATCGGCTGCAGATGCCGCAGTACTGGGAGAGCCTGGCATATGCCGGCTACTAGCCCTCTCCGCCTCTGCGTCGTGGGGGCGACCGGGAGGATGGGCGGGACAATCATCAAGGAGGCGCCCGCGGACAGGTTCACGATCACGGGGGCGGTCGCCGCGGAGGGCGAGTCGGCGATCGGAAAGACCCTCAGGGAGCTGGAGATAGCGGACATCGACCTGAAGGTCGTCCCGCCCGGTTCGCTCGGCGAGCAGTTGCGCTCGGCCGACGTCTGCATCTCCTTCACAGCCGCCGCGGCCGAGGTCGCGAACATCCCGACCGTGGCCGCATCGGGCCGACCGTTCATACTCGGGACGACAGGGTTCTCCGACTCCCAGCAGGCGTACGTGCTCGAGGCGCTCGGGGGGAAGGTCCCATGCGTGATGGCGTCGAACTTCTCGATCGGAGCGAACGTGCTCTTCGCGATGGCGGCGACCCTGAAGAGCCTGCCCCCTGACTTCGATGTCAGCGTCCTGGAGATGCATCACTCGGGCAAGGCGGATGCCCCGAGCGGGACGGCGAAGACGATCGCCGAGATCGTCTCGAAGGCAAGAGGGTACTCGACGACGGTGCACGGGCGGAGCGGGCTCTCGAAGCGTGCCAAGGGCGAGATGGAGGTCGCCTCCTTCAGGGGAGGGGGTCATCCGGGCGAGCACGCGATATACGCGTTCGGGCCCTACGAGATGCTCAAGTTCGAGCACGTGGCTTTCTCGCGGTCTGCGTTCGCGCAGGGAGCGCTGCTGGCCGCTGGCTGGATATCCCAGCACCCAGAGCCCAGGATCTACAGCATGCTCGACGTCCTCGGATTCAAGGTCTGAGCGTCAGTTCTGATACAGGGCTTCGTGCGTCTCCGGCTTACCGTCAGTCAGCAGCTTGTACCCAGTCTCTGTGACGAGGAGAGTCTCGCCGATTCTGCACCCTCCGACCTTGAGATTGTCGTAGAGCGTGATGGCGGGCTCGATGGCCAGGATGTGCCCAGGCTTGAGCTTCACGGAGGGGACCTTCATGCCCGGCTCGGGCGAGAAGGGAGGCTCGTAGACGTTCATCCCCACGCCGTGCAATATCGGCTGGATCCGGCTGAATGAGTAGGCGCCGAACCCCCTCTCGACGATCACCTTCTCGGCCGCCTCGTGGATTTCTAGCGTGGTCGCTCCAGGCTTCGTGGCCTTCAGCGCAGCCCTGAAGGAGTCGTACGTCGCCGAGTAGATGTCCCTCTGGCCGTTGCTCGGCTTCCCGATGACCGTCGTGGTTGTGATATCGGTGTTGTATCCCTTGAAGATCGTCGCGTATCCCAGGATTAGCAGCTCCCCTGACCGGACAATCTTGTCCGAGTCGTGCCTCAGCATCAGGCCGGTGTTGAGCCCCGAGAACGTCGCGAGCCCCCAGGACATGCCCTCCGCCCCCATCTTCCTCGCTGCGTATTCCCCCTCGGCGGCGATCTCGTACTCCCTCACGCCGGGCTTGGCGAAGGCGAGCGCTGCCCTGATTGAAGCCTCGGTGACCTTCGAGGCCTCGCGCATAAGGGATACCTCTTCCTCGAGCTTGACCGCCCTCGCATCGGCGACCTTCCCTCCTACGTTCACCAGCTCGACTCCCTTGGACGCCGCCTCGAGCGAGAGACGGTCCTCGTAGCCGAGCTGGTCGTAGCCGATGCGCCAGACCTTGTAGTCGCGGAAGACCGCAGCGACCTCTTCTGCCCTTCCCAGTCCGTGCATTATCCTCATGTCCTTGATCCACGGCATGTAGTGCTTCGAGTGCATGTAGTCGCCCGCGACCGTGAGGAGAACGACATCCCCTGATGCCGTCAGGACCGAGGAGTAGCTGTTCTGGAACCACATGCTCACGACCGGCCTGAGGTCCGTTGTGTACCGCACGTTCTCGATCCGGTTCAGGTAGAGGGCATCGAGACCCTCCTTTTTCATCAACTGGGTAAGCTTCTTGACCTTCTTCTTCCTGAACGAGTCCCAATCAATCTTCTTGGAGGCGGCGCTGCTTTGCACAACGAAACGGCGGACTGTTCCACGTATAAACCATTCACGACCCCTGCCACAGATGGTCAGCATGTTCGGCCCGACGGCGAGCGAGTTCAATCAGATTACACCAACTTGACCAGAACTTTTCTCCATAATGCATTAGAACGCAAGAAAGGACCAGACTCCGGCTAGGTACGATTACAGGTGATACCATGAAACTGAAGATTCTTGTCCCTACCCTCTTCGCTGTCGCCCTTGCGCTGTGGTTTCCCATGGCGGCCACATCTTCAGGGCCGATTACCTTCAGCAGCCCGGGCGCAGGAGCTTCTCTCAGCGGGACCCAGGCATACGTGATAAGCGGGACGATCACTCCGATGCCCACTCTCCCGGACAACGTCTTCATAGCAGTCAGCCCCCAGGGCTCGAACCTCGTACTCGACGTCCAGGAGGTCGCGCTGGCGAGCAATGGCACCTTCTCTTACTCGACCAACGTCGGGGGGAACTCTGGATGGACCCCCGGAACCTACGTAATAACGGTCTTCGACTCTTACGCTAACATTGGATCGACCACGTTCTTGTACGATATGTCAACCAACACAACTTCTTCCTCAACCTCGACAATCTCCTCGAGTTCAACCACATTGACTAACTCGACGAGTTCGTCTACCTCTACGTCCACCACTTCCTCCAGCACCACCTTCACGACCTCTTCGAACTCGACCAGCTCTACGACATCCAGTACGTCCTCCTCCTCCTCCTCCTCTTCTTCTACGACAACGACCACAACATCGTCAACCACATCCTCTACGACTTCCTCTAACTCCACCACCTCTTCCTCGTCCACAACCTCTTCCGCTTCTACTTCATCTTCGACTGCCACCACGACATCCTCGAGTACCACGCCGTCGACCACATCTTCCACGACGACCACGAGTACCACGACATCTTCAACCACCTCAACGGTTCCCACCACCAGCTCCACCACGTCGACCTTCTCGTCCACCTCGACCCCTACCACATCGACGACTAGCGCTACCACTTCGTCCTCCGGCAGCTCCAGCGTCTCGCCCTCATTCGCGATGGGAGTCGTTGCAATACTCGCACTCGTCGGCCTGACGCTCCTGTCCGGAAGGCTCCAGGCTCGAGCTAGCGGCCTGCCGGAGCTTCCCGAAGGCAGTCGTAATCATTCTTAAGGCGCCCCGACCAAACTTCGCCGGCCTACCAATTGAGAGAGAGCTCAGGCGACGCCCCGGCGAGATTAAGGAAGCTTATCATTCACGATGGCTGCACGGCCGTCCCCGGCGTGTTCAGCCCCTCCGTGGCTCTTCTGGCGGCAAAGGCCGGATTCAAGGGATTGTACTTCTCGGGCGCTGCCTTCTCAGGCCTCCTCGGACTGCCGGACTTGGGCGTCACGACGCTCACAGAGGTGGCCGACGCCGTCTCGCAGATCACCTCGCAGGTCGACCTGCCGATGATCGTCGACGTGGACACCGGATTCGGGGAAGCGGTCAACATGGGCAGGACAGTCGCCCTGATGGAGAGGACAAACGCAGCCGGCATCCAGGTCGAGGACCAGGTCATGCCGAAGAGGTGCGGCCACTTGGATGGAAAGCAACTCGTCAGCGAAGAGGAGATGTCAAGGAGACTGATTGCTGCAAGAGAGGCCTCGACCCGGGGGCTGGTGATCGTCGCAAGGACGGATGCGTCGTCCGTCGAGGGCATCGACGCCGCCGTCGAGAGGGCGAGGCTCTACGTCCGCGCGGGCGCCGACGTCATCTTCCCAGAAGCGCTTCGCAACCGTGCGGAGTTCAGGGAGTTTGCCAAGAAGGTGGACGCCCCTCTCCTTGCTAACATGACGGAGTTCGGAAAGACCGAGTACATCCCGGTCCATGAATTTGAGAAGCTCGGCTACAAACTGGTGATATTCCCGGTGACGACTTTCAGGGTGATGATGAAGTCGGTTCAGGAAGCGCTGGGCGAGCTGGCCCTGAAAGGGACGCAGAAAAGGCTCCTGAAGAGGATGATGGACAGGAGGGAGTTCTACGACCTCATCGGATACACCGAATACGAGTCCGCAGACAGAAGGACTGTAAGAAAAGCAAAGCAACTGCTCGATACCAATTAATACCGGCGTGCGCAGTCAAAACAACGAAAAATTAGAGTTGCCAGATGTGATTCGCGCGCCCGACGGTCTGTACGGCGTCGCGGTCGCCGAGACGAGCATCTCGAAGAGCAGTCCCGACGGCTCGCTCACATACAGGGGTTACCCGATAAAGGAGCTCTTCGACAAGGCCTCGTTCGAGGAGACGGCGTTCTTGATCCTGAAAGGGAGGCTTCCGCGCAGGGCCGAGCTCGACGAGTTCATCGAGAACCTGCGCAGGCACGCCAAGGTCCCAGAGGGCATCTATGACATAGTGCGTAGGCTCCCGAGCGGCGCGCACCCCATGGACGTGCTGAGGACGGCCGTCTCTGCCCTGGGTGCCATGGAGGGGTCCCTGGAGGAGCGGGAGCAGCAGTACTCGCTGATGGCGAAGATGCCTGCCCTCGCGGCGAACTGCTACAGGATCGTGAGCGGCATGCCGGTCGTCGAGCCCGACCCTGTTTTGGACCACGCCTCAAACCTGCTCTACATGCTCAGCGGGAAGCGCCCCGACAAGTTCGACGCCTGGGCCTTCGAGCGCGAGCTGATACTCTACCTCGAACACGACATGAACGCCTCGACGTTCACGGTGAGGGTCGTGGCCTCGACGCTGGCCGACATCAGCGCGGCCTCGACGGCGGGACTGGCCGCGCTCAAGGGCCCGCTCCATGGGGGAGCCAACGAGGCGGCGATGGAGATGCTGCTCGAGATAGGCACGGCGGACCGGGCGGAGAGCTATCTCCAGGACGCGCTCGCGAACAAGAAGAAGGTGATGGGCTTCGGACACCGCATATACAAGAAGGTGGACCCCCGGGCCGAGCTCAGCAAGGGGGTGCTCAAGAGGCTCGTCGACGAGAAGGGCAAGGGTGACGACCTGTACAGGCTATGCGATCGCCTGGCCAGCGCCATGTGGAAAGCGAAGAAGATACCCGCGAACCTGGACTTCTACGCCGCTCCCATCTTCTACACGCTCTCGATTCCGATACCCGTCTACACCCCGATTTTCGCGTCGAGCAGGATCGTGGGGTGGGCTGCCCACTACAACGAGCAGATGGCGCACAACAAGCTCTTCAGGCCGGATGCCGAGTACGTCGGCTCCAGCGACCTGACCTACGTCCCGATCGAGAACCGCTGATCAGCGGACGACGCAGAGCTCGGGGAGCGCGGCTACCCGCCTCTGTCGCTCAATGTTCCAGACGAAGCTCGTTATGGCCCGAGCCTCTGACTCCTTGAGGAACCTCTTGGTGAGCCGCACGAATTTCGCCTCCACCTCATCCCGGGTCATGGGGTTGTTCGGGTGCCCCCTGGGATCGTCGACCTGCTCGGTCAGCGTCCTCCCGTCCTTCAGCCTGAGAGTGACGCGGTTCGCGATGTGCCTCGGGTACATCTCGGTGAGGGCCCTGTCCTCCTTCACGCTGATCTTCTTCAGGAACGAGCGCACCCGACGGTCGCTCAGGTTCCTCGCCGAGTATGTCGAGTTGTCGATCTTCCCCTGGAGCAGGGCCATTCCCACCATGTAGGGCATGCTGTGGTCGGCCGTCTCCTTGGTCGAAGGGGCCCACTTCTCTTTGTCCTTGCTCAGGATGGCGTAACCCGCCTCGTGGGTCTCCACCTCCACGGAGACGATTTCATCCGGGCTCCCGATTCCCCTCCTAGCCTGGAGCGCGGCCCAGATGGCGCTCTGGGCGTGGTACTCGGCCGGGAAGTACTTGATGTAGGTCTCGCCGAGCTTGAACCGGTTCTTGCCGCCTCCGAACCCCGAGGTGTCCAGCTCGAAGGGGCCCGAGACCTGCTTGAAGAAACCCATCTCCCCCTCGAAGATTGGCGAGGGCCCGGTCATCCCCTGCGCGGCGAGCATCGTGGAGAAGACGGCGTTCCTCGCGGCGTTCGCGAAGGAGGCGCCCTTCCACTCGGAGAGCTCCCCGGCCCTCACCTGCCTCATCGCGATATGCGCGTTAAGCGATATGTTGACCGAATGGGTGAGCTTCTGCCGGGGAAGTCCCATGATCTTCCCGGCGGCGAGGGCGCTCGAAACCAGCCCGTAGCAGACGTGGTCCCACCCCCTGTGCCTGATGTCCGCGGCGTCGCAGAGCCTGCACTGCACCTCGTAGGCGAGCACGATTGCGGTGAGGAGGTCCTTCCCGGACGACCCCTCGCGCTCGCCGACCGCGAGGCAGGCGGAGATGTTGTCGCTCGGATGGGCCGGTTCCTTCGAGAGGTAGGTGTCGTTATAATCGAAATACCTCACCATCAGCCCGTTCACGAACGTCGCGAGGTCGGGCGAGGTCTTGGTCTCGAGGCCGAGTATCGTCGACGAGCCTCCCAGGTGGTTCGACTCGGCGACCTTCCTCGCTATCTTGACCGGGACTTCCCCAAACGCACCGATTGCGCACCCGAGACTGTCGATGATCCTCTTCTTCGCCTCGATGGCGATGTCCTCCCCGAGGTCGGAGTAGCTTATCGATTCGGCGTATTCGCTCAGTCTCTCTGCGGTGTTCATCTATCGCTCCCCCGCACGGGTGCACCTCGATATTTCCGTTGGCTGTCCGCGAGGAGCTCTGCCGCCTGCTCGAAGGTTATCTCGTGGCCTGCCACCCTAGCCGCGAGCCCGGCGGACCTAGTTGATGCCCTGCCTTCAAGGTCGCTCAGAAGCTTCCTCTTGGCGAGCTCCACTATCATCCCCCTGGTGCTCCGGAGCCGCATCACCTCTCCCTCGGGCGAAAGGAACCTTGCGCGGATTGCCTCCGCCGCATCGTACAACCGGTCGACGCCCTCCCCTTTGAGCGCCGAGACCTTGATCACGGGTGGGCTCTTCCCCTTCATGTCGCGCACGACCGAGAGGAGGTTGATCACCATGGCGTCGGCTCCCGGAAGGTCCGATTTGTTCACCGCGTAGATGTCGCCGATTTCCATGAGCCCGGCCTTCGAGACCTGGACGTCGTCCCCGAGCCCCGGCATGGTGACGACTATGACGGCATGGGCTATCTTCATTATCTCGATGTCGGACTGGCCTATCCCGACGGTCTCGATGATGACCAGCTTCATCCCGGCCGCGTCGAGGATCTGGATTGCCTCGGAGACGGCGCCGGAGAGGCCGCCGCTCCAACCCCTCGAAGCCATGCTGCGGATGAAGACGCCGCTGTCGAGGGTGTGCTGGACCATCCTCACCCTGTCTCCGAGCAGAGCGCCCCCCGTGATAGGGCTCGTCGGGTCGACGGCGATCACCCCGACCTTCATCTTCCTCCTCCGGTACTCCGCGATCAACCTGTCGACCAGGGTGCTCTTACCAGTCCCGGGCGGCCCCGTCAGGCCGAGGATGAATGTTCCGCCGAGGTTCTTTCCGACTTCATCCAGAAGTTGAGGTGGTGCCTCGCCATTCTCGACGAGGGAAATCGCCCTGGCAACGGCTCGTCTGTCGCCCTTCAGGACGCGGCCGGCTAGGGTACGCTCTCCCATCTCGTCACCAGCCCGCACGGCACAGCTCCTCGAATTAAGCTAATCTCCCACGTTATATCCGCCAGGGGGAGACCCTCCAGAAGGACCCATGTCGTCGATCGTTTGGGATAGGAAGAAGACGCGTCTGCAACCCCTGTCCGTTGCGATCGAGATGGCGCGCCGGAGTGCGCCGGAAGGGACGGTAATCCAGGGTCGGGCCAAGACCAGAAAGGCGCTGGACTTCTCCGTCATCCTGCGGCTGAAGTCTGGTCTACCAACCGAACTCCTCGCCCTAATCGCGACATTCTGCGCCTCGGAGGGAATAAGGAAGGACACCGGCATCATCACCTGGTTACGGTGGCCGGACGAGGTCGTAGCGGGCAGAGAAGTGGTCGCAGCCACCTCCTTCGTCCAGGGGGAGAACGCGGACGGCCGATGGGCGATACTGAGCTTCCGCATCAACCTCGGGGACGTCAGCAGGGATGGCTCGACCTCGCTGCACGACCTCCTAGGGGTGGACGTCGACCCGGAGATGCTCGTCTCGAAGACTCTCAACTCTCTTTCGTGGATGCACTCGGGCTGGATGAGGGAGATGTACCCTCAGGTCCTCGCGCGCATATCATCGATGCTCGAGAACGCCGGAGGCAGGGTCGCCGTGGAGCGTGGGCGAAAGGCCGTCCCGGGGGTCGTGAGAGGGGTGGACGAGCTGGGCAGGCTCATCGTGGAACTCGACGATAGGGTACAGGTCCCGGTCGTGCGGAGATCGGACCTTCTGCCGTTGCGATGATATCGTTTATCTGTGGGCTGGTTCGCTTGGCGCCCGATGCTGAACTCGGGTGGCGAGCCCTACTGGTCGAAGAAGGCGCGCTCCCTCGGCGCAGGGAAGAAGAGGAACGGCAGGGTCTTCGATGAGGCGACGCTCAGGGACATCCGCAGGGGCGTGAAACAGTGGCAGGCCGACCTCCTCGGACCTTCAGTCAAGGGAAGCGACACGAGGAAGGAGTACCAGACGGCCTCCGGGATTCGGCTGAACCCTATCTACAGCCCTGACGACGTGAAGGACCTCCAGTTCTCCGAGCTGGCGTTTCCGGGGGTCTACCCCTACACGAGAGGGGTGTATCCCTCGATGTACCGCGGCAAGCCGTGGACGATGAGGATGTTCTCGGGGTTCGGCGCGCCCGAGGACACCAACAAGAGGCTCAAGCTGCTCCTCGAGCACGGGGAGACGGGCCTGAGCATAGCCTTCGACATGCCAACGCTCTACGGCTACGACGCCGACCACGAGAAGGCGCACGGGGAGGTTGGCAGGTGCGGCGTCAACGTCTCCTCACTCAGGGACATGGAGGTGATCTTCCGCGGGATCCCGCTCGGCAAGGTCAGCACCTCGATGACGATCAACGCCCCGGCATCTGTCCTGACGTGCATGTACGCCGGGGTCGCAAGGAAGACGGGCGTCCCCGTCGCATCCCTGAAGGGGACGGTGCAGGCCGACATGCTGAAGGAGTACATCGCCCAGAAGGAGTGGGCCTACCCTCCCGAGGCTCACCTCCGCATAGTGAGGGACATGATGGTCTACTGCACCAAGAACATGCCGCAGTGGAACTACGTTAGCATCAGCGGCTATCACATAAGGGAGGCGGGCTCTAGCGCCATCCAGGAGCTCGCGTTTACCCTCGCCGACGGGTTCGGATACGTCGAGCTCGGGCTCGAGGCAGGCCTGAACGTCGACGACTTCGCCCCGAGGCTCAGTTTCTTTTTCAACTCCACAATGGACTTCTTCGAGGAGATCGCGAAGTTCAGGGCGGCGAGGAGGGTCTGGGCGACCGTCCTCCGCGAGAAGTACGGCGCGAAGAGCCCGAGGAGCCTCCTGATGAGGTTCCACACCCAGACGTCGGGCGCCTCGCTCACGTGG
>Ga0182014_10000725_pt1 | contig 44631 bp, 22 predicted proteins | sample 612S2DmetaG_FD_120489 | JGI IMG/M metagenome (GOLD analysis project Ga0182014, IMG submission 120489) | Permafrost microbial communities from Stordalen Mire, Sweden - 612S2D metaG | ecosystem: Environmental > Terrestrial > Soil > Wetlands > Permafrost | place: Sweden: Stordalen | collected... | reverse complement strand
TGCTGGGGCGTGCCGATGATAGGCACCGCTTTCTGAAAGAAGCCGGGATAGTCCACCAGCCATTCATACGTCTGCATACCTCCCATGGAGATACCCACGACAGCATAGAGATGCTTCAGGTGAAGGGCCTCGGTGGCCAGCCTGTACTCTGCCCGCACCATGTCGCGGATGGTGATCGCCGGGAAGTTGGCGCCATGTTGCGTGGTGCTGTTAGAGGGCGAAGACGAGATTCCATCCGCGAGTGCATCGACCGCAATGCCGAAGAACAGAGAAGTGTTCACCAGCTTGTCTGGTCCGAAGAACTGGGCAAGATCCTCGCTGCGCCCGTTATACCAACTGGGAAACAGCACCGCGTTGGTGTGGTCCGCATTGAGCCGGCCAAAGGTCCGATAGGTCACCAGGCAAGGCTCAATCCACTTGCCGGAATCCAGCGTGCAGCGCCCCAGATTGGCAGACTGCAGCAGTCCATCCGGTATCTCCTGCGCGGACCCTGCGATGGCAAAGAGCGTCAACAATGCCGCCGCGATCAGCGACAGCATCTCCACTCTACGACTCATTTGTGTTCCCCGGCAGCGTTTGCGGCCCGCACTTGATAGTGACCCGAGCCGAGCACAATCTGTAACTGGCTCCCATCTGCGTGCGATGAGATGACACCGGCCGCCTTCGCAAGTGGTGTCCCGTTTACCGTTGCAGCATCTGGCGACGCAGTACTGATCTCCACGGTGGCATGTGCATTCGCAGGAATGGTGAAGTCGTACGCGGTCTCAGCCAAAGCGCGGCGCCAGCCGCTCTCCACAGGGCCCAATACGGACTCATAGCGCGTGTGTACCCACGCAATCTTGCCGGCGACCACTGGACGCAACGAAAGAATTGCGTTGCCTTGTGCGGAGTAATCGATATTGATGCCGCCTAGCCCGCGATAGAACCACTCTTCCGCGTGGCCTAGCATGAAGTGGTCCTGCGAATCGCGAGGATCCGCGTCCCATGCTTCGGTCAACGCGGTAGCGCCCATCGTGAGTTGGTAACCATAGCCCGGTGGATCAGTGCGTTCGAGCATGTCCAGCAGCACGTCGGAGCGCCCGCTATCGAGCAATGCATCGACTACGTAATGAAAGCCGATATCGCCTGCGGTAACGTGATTTGAATGCGCGCGAATGTCCTGGACCAAAGCATCGAGTACAGCTCCGCGCTCGTTTTCCGGCGCCAGGCCCAACGCCAGCGGCATGGCCTGCGCGGTCTGGCTCCCTGTGTCGTAGCGGTGTTGCACGGGATCGAAGAAGCGCGTGTTGAATGCGTTGCGCTCCAACTCCGCCTGCTGCCCGAACGCAATGCTATCGTCGTTCTTTCCCAGCAACGCCGCCGTCTTTTCCATTACGCGCAGATCCTGGTAATAGATGGCCGTGGCCGTCACTCCAGACGTCGTAAGTTTTGAAACGCCGCATTCGCCCGGGCCGATGTCGCACCAGTCCCCCAGTCCGTAGGCAATGATTCCGTCGTTTGCGCGCGTGCCTAGATACGCGGTGTAAAGTCGCATCACATCATATTGCGCGCCAAGAAAACTCAAATCACCATCGCGTTGATACACATACCAGGCGGCAAGCACAGACGCGCTGCCCCACTCGGGCGAGTCGTCAAAGATTCCCCATTGCGGCTGGAACAGAACATATTGCGGCGCAATCTCCGGTATCCTGCCCATCTTGAAGGGTGGCGCAGTGGAAGGAACATTACCCACCATGGGGCCGCCCGTGGTCTGGGCATCGGCAATGTTTCGCGCCGTGGCGGCATACAGTTTTGCAAAGTCGAAGTCGTAGAGCATCGCGGACGCAAGCAAGTGCGTTTCCTCAAGCCAGCCAAGCTTTTCGCGATGCGGGCAATCGGTGAACAGGCTCGCTGCGTTGTTTTCAATTGAGCGAAGAATCAGTGTGTGAATGCGGTTCAGCAGATCGTCGGAGGAAGAGAAAATCCCTGCTGCCGCAGATGAAGAATGCACTGCGATGCCACGCAGCGCAACCATCTGCGCCTTGCCCGGTGCGGGAGCGGCGCCGGCGCCCTCCACCTGCACATAGCGGAAGCCGAAGTAACTGAAGCGCGGATGCCATTTTTCAGCGCCTGACCCTCGCAAAGTGTAGGAGTACCACTGCGGGTCACTCGAAGAGCCGGTAGCGCTCATTTGGGAGACGGTCCCATCCTTGTTCAGCAGTTCGCCTGAGATTAGCTTGACCTCCGCGCCCGCAGGCCCTGAAACGGTGATTTCGGGCCAACCTGCAAAGTTCTGGCCCAGATCGTAGACCAGCACTCCCGGTTTGGGGCTGGTCGGGGCATGCGGCGTATAGGTCCGAATCGCGCGCATGGGAGGCGCCAGGTCGGGTAACAACGCTCCGCCCGGTCCCTCAACCGTTGCGGCCGCCTGCCATTGCGCATCGTTGAAGCCGGGACGATCCCAGCCTTGTGGCTCGCGGCGCGCGTCGAAGTCTTCGCCGCCGTAAGTGGAAGAAAAGGTAATCGGGCCGGGCGTAGTTTTCCATGTGCCGTCGCTGGCTACATCCATTGCCTCGCCGTCAGCGAACTCAACGTGCAATTGCACAATGCACTTGGGCGGCCCATAGCTCCCCACGAATTTCGTGTAGCGGCCTGGAGTCAGCAGTACACGGTACATGCCGTTGCCCAGCATAATGCCTAGCGCATTTTCTCCATTTCGCAGCAGGCTGGTTACGTCGTAGCTGTCGTAGTAGACCGTCTTGCGGTATTCGCTCCAGCCGGGCGTAAGCTCGTCCTTGCCCACCTTCTGCCCGTTGATGTGGAGCTCATCCTGCCCCATTCCGGACGCATACAGCAGCGCCCGGGTCACCGGCTTGTCGAGTGCGAAGCTCTTGCGAAAGATCGGCATCGGCTCGGCCGCGCTGCCCGTGGAAGGTGCTTCAATCCAATGCGCCTGCCACGTGGGCGCCTCGGTCCAATGTGCAATCCGGCTCCATCCGCTTGCGTGCCCTTGCTCGTCCCACACGCGGACCTGCCAAACGTAGGACCGCTGCGCCTCAAGCGCCGGTCCGGCGTAGAGGACGCCGAAAGTCGCCGCGCTATGCACCACGCCGCTATTCCACAAGACGGGCTTGAGAACGGATTGACCGCCTCCCGCTCCGCTTTGGACGGCCACTTGAATCTCGTAGGCACTCTGGCTTACCGCGTGCAGTTCCGCGGACGAAGCCGTTAGCTGCCATGACAGCTCCGGCTGCGCTTCGGCAACGGCGAGCGGCTCTACCAGGTTGGAGCAGCGTAACTCCGTCGGCGGCAGCAGGTGCGAAGTGTTTTCAGGCGGCGCGGTCACTGCCAAAGCCGCTGCGCTCATCAGAGCGAAGGATGTACAGGCCAGGCGCATCCGCGCGCCACAAGAAGAAAAGGTAAACAAAATTCCAGAGGTCGTCATTGAGCCTATTCGCTTTCAGTCAAGGTGATAAATCACCAAGGCACCATGTTGCAATACATAAATAAGTTATTCTCTGGTATTTTGTTGCGATGAGTAGTTTTCGTCTTCGTCCGTGCTATCTGCTGGCCTTGGCCGCAATTGTTCTTCTCTTCCCGCATCCTGAAAAGCTGCGTGCGCAGCAGAATTCTGAAAGCGTGCGCCGTCAACTGGTCCGCGTGGATCAGGGGACGCGCAACGGTCGCTTTGCGGCGAATTGGGATTCGCTGGCCGGTTATCGCATTCCCTCCTGGTATCGGGATGCAAAGTTCGGCATCTTCATTCATTGGGGTGTGTACTCCGTCCCGGCATTTGGAAACGAGTGGTATCCCCGCAACATGTACATCGCGGGAAGCCCCGAGTTCAAGCATCACGTTGAGGTGTACGGACCGCAGTCGAAGTTCGGCTACAAGGACTTCATTCCGCAATTCCGTGCCGAGCACTTCGATCCCGACGCATGGGTTGACCTGTTTGCACGTGCCGGCGCGCGCTACATAGTTCCCGTGGCTGAGCACTGTGACGGCTTTGCGATGTACAACTCGGACATTACCCCGTGGAATGCGATGAAGATGGGCCCGCATCGCGATATTGTGGGCGCACTTGCAACGGCCACGCGCAAGCACGGGCTGCACTTCGGCGTTTCGTCGCACCGCGCCGAGCATTGGTGGTGGTACTACGGCGGAATGAAGTTCGATTCCGACGTGCGAGATCCCGCGTACGCCGGAATCTACGGTCCCGCGCAACCCTCGACGCTGGCTGGCGAGGATGACAGCAAGCAGCCCGACCCCAACCATCTTGAGCGCTGGCTGCCCCCGAACACGGCATTCCTCGACGATTGGCTGGCCCGCAGCAGCGAGCTCGTGGACAAGTATCACCCGGACTTCATGTACTTCGACTGGTGGATCGGTCAGCCGGCGGTTCAGCCCTACCTCAAGCGGTTCGCTGCCTACTACTACAACCAGGCGGCGGCACGGGAACAGGGTGTTGTGCTCACCTACAAGGACCACGACTTTCCAGAGAACACTGCCGTTCTGGACATTGAGCGCGGCAAGCTGGATGCGTTGCGCCTGTTGCCGTGGCAGACCGACACATCGGTCAGCATTCACTCCTGGGGCTATGTCAAAAACGATGAGTATCGCGACGCGAAGTCGCTGATCGGCGAGCTTGTTGATGTCGTAAGCAAGAACGGAAACCTTCTGCTGAATGTGGGACCGAAGGCTGACGGTACAATTCCCGAAGAAGCGCGCACCATTCTGCTCGAAATGGGTCGTTGGCTGGCTACCAACGGCGAGGCTATCTATGGTTCGCGTCCGTTTCTGTTGTATGGCGAGGGTCCTACGACTGTTGCCAGCAGCGCACTGTACACCGATCGGCAGGATTTCACTCCCGAGGACATTCGCTTTACCACCCACAACGGCGCGCTCTACGCAATTGCGCTCGGTTGGCCTGCGGGCGGCGAGTTGCGCGTGCGCTCGTTGTGGAAGGGAACGCCCTATCTCAACGGGCCAGTCTGTTCGGTAGAACTGCTGGGGCAAACCGGAGAGCTGGTGTCAAGCCAGCGCGAAGACGGCCTGCATATTCAACTGCCTGCCGTCCGGCCCGATGAGCCGGCATTCTCATTCCGCATACTGACAACAGTGCGAGCGGGAGAACCCTGCGGCAAATAGCCCGCCTCCGTCTCCCGCTAGACAATCATTCGTACATCGCGCGCTATTTCCCGCCTTCCAATTCGTCGGCAAGTGGGCCCGCGTCGTAGAGCTTGCGCAGTCCCTCGATCATGCCCGCCGAGTGCACCGCGACAGCCCTGTTCCTGGTTCCGTCATAAACGAAATCGCCGGCCAGCGACTCGATGTTGCCATCGAAAATCAGGCCCACCAGCTCTCCATCGCGGTTCACCACCGGCGAGCCGGAGTTGCCGCCGATGATGTCGCCGGTTGAGACGAAATCGAGAGGTGTGTTCAGGTCCAGCTTGCTTCGCCCGGCCTGCTCCTTCGCAGTTAGGTCGAAGGGATGCTGGTTACTGAAGCTGGCTGCGCGGTCGTAGAGACCATAGAAGGTGGTGAAGGGCGGGGCAATGGTGCCATTGTAAGGAAAACCGTTGACCGTGCCATAGCTGAGTCGCAGGGTGAAGGTGGCGTCAGGATAAGCGCCCTTCCCATAGGCCAGGAAACGGGCCTTGCCGAGCTTTTCGCCTGCCGGAGTGAGCACGCTGGAAATGGTGTCGCGCAGCCGTTTGGTGGTTGCGCGCACAATCGGATCCACGCGCCGTGCAGCTACGATCATGGGATCGTTGGAGGCGGCCACGGCTGCATCGCCACCGTCAAGCAGAGTCTTGCGTGTGGCCGGGTCAGCCAGCTTGGTCCCGTCCACAAGGGAATTCACCGCCTGTTCCACTTCGCCGTTTGGCACAATGGCGTGCACGTAAGCGTCGTCCTTGCCGAGCTTTTCTTGGGCCAGTTTGAGTGCATTGATCATGAAGAGCTTCTCGGTGGGGATTTCAATCCGGGCCGGCGATAGTAGCTGGAATCGCAGGGATTCAAGCTGCGCGTCGTGGTATCCCGGCAGCCGGTCGCCGTCAGGCTTCTTCACTTCGGCCGCGTACTGCACAATCTGCATCGCGATGCTGAACAGGCGGCTGTCGGTGCGGCGAAAGAGCTGGCTGCGGATCTCCGGTTTCACCAGTTCTACGGTCTGCGCAATCGTATCCCAGGCGCCGCCGTATTCCTTTTGCCACTCCGGATTGGCCGCCACGCGTTTGCGAAAATCGGCTTCCTCCGCCTCTTTTTTGGCCACGATGGCCTTGTCGGCCAGTGCCTCAGCGCGCCCTACATAGACCTTGAGGCTGTTCTGCAGGCCAAAAATCGTGCTGTCCACCAGCCGCGCCTGCTCCGGCCCCTGTGCCGCAAAGGCCTGCGCGGCAGCGATGCGGCGATTCAGATACTCGATGAGCGCCGGCTCTCTCACATCGCGTTCCACCAGCAGTTCGGCCATGGTGTCCTGGCGCGCGGTGGAACCGGGATGGCCGGAGATGAAAACCAGTTCACCCGGCGCGGCGCCCTTGGCGCTCCATTTCAGATAGTTCTCGGTGCGCAGCGGCTTGCCATTTTCGTAGACGCGAAACAACGCCATGTCCAGGTCGTAGCGTGGATAGGTAAAGTTGTCCGGATCGCCGCCATAGAAAGCGGCTTGCTCCTCCGGCGCAAAGACCAGGCGCACGTCGGTGTAGGCCTTGTACTGGTAGAGCCAGTATTCGCCACCTTGGTAGAACGAGACCACGTCTGAGCGAAGGCCGGTCTTATCCTTGCTCTCCTTTTCGATGGCCGCGATCGCAGCTTCGCGAGCCCGCAACGCCTTGGCGTCGTCGGCGATGCCTTTGGCCGCGCCCTGCACCCGCGCGGTCACGTCCTCCATCGAGACCAACACGTTGATCTCCAGGTCCGGAGACTTCATCTCCTGGTCCGGCGTGGCTGCATAGAAGCCGTCGCGCAAGTAATCGTGTTCGGCAGTCGAGTTCTTCTGCAACTGGCCGCGCGCCACATGATGGTTGGTCAGCAGCAGTCCGTTGGAACTGACAAACGACCCCGACCCGCCGTCGTTGAGGCGGACACTCGAGAGCCGCAGGTGGTCAAGCCATTCCTGCGTGGGATGGAAGTTGTATTTGGCCGCCAACTGCTTGAGCGGCGGGTTGTCGAAGGTCCACATGCCTTCCTCGGCATGGATTGCGGGCGCCGCGGCCAGGATGAGACCGGCCGCGAGCAGGAGAGCGGAGCGAAGCATACGAGCGAACATTTTGGTCCTCATGGATTGAAAAGAAGCTTCCAGCTTCTGGCTCTTGGCTCCTCGCAACTGCAGCGGGGCCATTCGTCTGCGCAACAACTGAAACGAACAAGAAAAAGCTGGGTCTCTGACCGCTTGATGTTCAATCAATGTCGGGTGCCCCGGGTCTCGGGGTTCCCGGCGACAGGTCTTCGTCGCTGGGGTGAGGTTTCGATTTTGAGACCCGGGAAACCATAAATCTCAGGAGCGAATTCATACGGTCAGAGACCAGCTAGTCTTTCGGCAGCACCAGCACCTCGACGCCGGAGGCTGCGTCCTTCTGGTGAAACACCTCTTCAGTAGCTTTCTGAAACTGCTCCGGCGCGGCACTGGGAATGTCGGTGAAAGTTTGCGGATTGCGGTCGGTCAACGGGAACCAGGAACTCTGTACCTGGACCATGATGCGATGGCCGCGGCGGAAAGTGTGGAACAAATCCGGCATCTCAAAATCGATTGCGGTCTGTTTGCCAGGCACCAGAGGCTCGGGCTTCTCCCAACTTGAGCGGAACTTGGCGCGGAACGGTTCGCCGCGCAGCAACTGCTCATAGCCGCCCATCAGCAGCGGCGGCACATCCAGGATGCGCTTGTTGGGGCGCGAAGCGTCCTCCGGGTTGGGATAATCCTCTGGGTAGACGTCAATCAGTTTCACGTCGAAATCGGAATCGCTGCCGGAACTGGCCACTTTCAGTTTGGGCGAGATGGGGCCGGCAATGGTCACATCCTCTTGAAGAGGATCGGTCTCGTAAACCAGCACATCGGGCCGGTAGTTGGCGAATCGCTGATCGTCCACCATGTAGCGCTGCGGCACGGTGTCGGTGGTGTAGCCCACAAACGGCACAGGGTGGTTGGGATCGCTCACGTATTCGTCTTTGCTGCGGATCTCGTTGGGCGGCTCAAAGCTCAGCTTGCCGCCCGCGTGAAAATAGAGCGTCTTGGGAGTCGCGGCCTTGGGTGGCCATTCCTCAAAGGTGCGCCAGACGTTGGTCCCGGTCTCGAAGACGACGGCTTTGGGCTGTGCTGCGCCCTTCCCCTTCAGGTAATGCTCAAAGAAGGGGAACTGCACGTTGGTTCGAAAATACTCGCTGGTTTTGGCATTGAACTGCACGTCGCCCAGGCTGCTCCCGTCGCTGTGTGCCCATCCTCCATGCACCCACGGCCCCTCGACCAGCGTGGTAGGCGTCCCAGGGTTGAATTTATTGATGGCGTAGAAGGTGCGGTAGGGACCCATCAGGTCTTCAGCGTCATACCACCCGCCTACCACCAGCACCGCGCAGTGCACATTTTTCATATGGCGCGACAGGTCGCGGGATTGCCAGTAGGCGTCATATGTGTCGTGTTTGAACTGGTCGTTGAAGAGCCAGTTCGAGCCCTTCAGGTAGAGTTTGTCGAGGTTGTCGATGTTGCCGGTCTGCAGGTAGAACCTGTAGCTGTCCGGCGCGCCAAAGTCGAATTGTGGGCCGGGCTTGGGCGTCTGCGGCTGTTTTTGGGGATAGAAAAAGGCGTAGAAGCCGAAGTTGGCCGAGAGCATGAAAGCGCCGCCATGATAGCTGTCGTCGCCGCGGAACAGATCGGTCATGGGCGCCTGGGGGCTGGCCGCCACCAGTGCAGGGTGCGAATCGATGATCGAAGCCGAGGTGTAGAACCCCGGATACGAGATTCCCCAGATGCCTGCCTTGCCGTTGTTGTTGGCGATGTGCTTGAGCAGGAATTCGATCGTGTCGTAGGTGTCGGAAGCGTCGTCCACGTCCTGCGGAGATTTCTTGTCGTCGATGTGCGGACGCATTTCAACGAAATCGCCCTCGCTCATCCAGCGCCCGCGCACGTCCTGGTAGACAAAAATGTAGCCGGATTTTTCAAACTCTTCCGAAGGGCCGAGGTGCTTGGGATATTGGTCTTCGCCGTAAGGCGCCACGCTATACGGCGTACGGTCCATCAAAAACGGATAGGGTCCGCCGGACGCGTCTTTGGGCACGTACACCGCGGTGAAAAGGCGCTTGCCGTCGCGCATGGGAATACGGAACTCGTACTTGGTGTAGTGGGCGCGGACACTGTCTTCCTTGGGTGCTTCCGGCGCGGGCGTCTGGGCGTGGAGCGCGGTGAGTGCCAAAGCAAAAACAGCGAAGAAGGCGAAACGGAGGCGGAGTTTGAACATCGTGGCCGGGAATCTCCTGACCAACCAGAGTACTCCATCACAATGGGCCGTTGTCAGTGTTCAGTCCGCATCCTTCTTGGGTTCTTCCGGCGCCTTTTCCTGGGGCGTTAGCGGCTTGATGATGTCATCCAGATAGGCGGGTGCGACCCCCACACGTTCCAGAGCAGGAAAGCGTTCGCCATCGTGGTAGTCGATGTCGGCGGTGGAGACGAACGCATCGGCCTGCAGGATAAAGTGAATCGGGTTGCTGCCGCCTTTAGCCGCGCGAATCGCCGCTCGCAGCGCATCGGCAGAGTAGATTTGCCCGTCCACGGCGAGGATCTTTTCGCCCGGCGCCACCCGCGCCTTGTCGGCAGGGCCGTTCCAGCGCACGTCGGCAATGGTGCCGTCTTTCTTGATCCGCAGGCCGATGGAGTACCAGCAGTCCAACCCCTGGTTGAAGATCCCTTCCGACTCTGCCATCGTGCGCTCTGAGGCGCTTGGCTTTTCCTTGTAGACCAGCTTGTAGCCGCCCTGTTCGATCCCGGCCAGGTCGGCGCGCGGGTTGATCTTTCCTACGCGGTCCCGCAGAAAGGTCGCCCAGTCGTAAGGGACGACGGCGTTCAAATCCTGAACCAACTCGTCGAAAGTGTACGGCACGATCAGGGGGCCCGTGTTTCCACCCTTGCCGAGGAAGACCTTCTCGAAGTCATCCAGCGACTTCTTGTTTTGGGTCATCTTGCGGATCAGCGTGTCGGCATCGAGCCACAGCAGCTCGCCTTCAAAATAGTAGTCCTGCCAGCGCTTCCAGTTTGACCACGCCGAACTGCCTTCGCGCAGAATGCTGGCGGCCACGGCGGTGTCTTCCGTTGGCCTCCAATCGCGGCCCGGCGTGTAATCGAGCTCGGCTGCGGTCAGGGCCAGCACATCCCGGTATTGCGCCTGGGACTTGAGTCCGGAACGTGCGGCCAGCACGTTGCCCAGATACTCTGTCATGCCCTCGTACACCCAGAGCAGCGCGCCATGTTGCGGGGTCGCGAAGTCCGGCTGATAGAGGCCCGCGGGCCGGCGGTACTTCCCGTTCCATGAGTGTGCGAACTCATGCGAAAGCAGGTCGGCGTCGGGCAGTTGGTGGGCGTCGTCGGAATAGCCTTTCCTGCCTACGCCGTTGTCCGACGACTGGCCATGCTCCAGGCCCTCACCGCCGGCCACGTCGGAGAGGGTAAGAAGGAAATGATAGACGTTGTAGTGGTGCGAGCCGTAGAGTGCGTCTGCCTCGCGAACCAGGTTGGCTACCTCGGCCAGCACTGCCGGGCGAAGGTTCGCATCGTCGGGATAATCCGCCACCACATCCAGAAAGTGCTTGGGCGTGATGGTGGGCGCCAGCGGGAACTCGCGGAAATACTGCCCGGCAATGATCGGCGAATCCTCAAGCTGCTCCACGTTCGTCGCCGCAAAGCGGGTGGTGCTTCCGGCTGCGGGCACAGGGTAGGGGCCGGAGCCGATGGGCGAGAGCGCCGTCCCGACTCCCCAGCCCGCGGGCACAATCAGCGAGGGCTGGATAGGAATGTCGCGTACCGGGGTGTTGGCCGGATAGAGCAGCAGCTTCTCCCACTCCAGAACCGCAAGCTTTTGCGAAACGCGCGCGGTGACAATGCAGTCCAGGTGGGCGTGCAGTGTGGTCGCTCCCTTGGGAATCGTCACGTGAAACTGGTATAGGTCCACATCGTCACGCCGCCACGGGATCGTTTGGCTGTTGACCGTAAAAACCACGCCTGCAATCGCCTGTGCTGGGCCGTACGGCATATGAGTGCCGGGAATCCACTGCGGGGTAGTCAGAGTGAGCGGGCCCGCGGAAACAGGAATGTCGATCTCGGCGTGATACAGCCTTCGCGGCGCATCGGAAAGGTCGGCCGTAATCTGGATAGGCGCCTTTTGCGCCTGCGCCATGGCGACAACCGCGAGAAGTACCGCTAGGATGTGGAAACGAAGGCGGCGTAAACGCATGTGCGTCAAGTTCTCCTGAAAGATATAGGCTACTGTAACGGGCAGCCGGAAAGCGGGCAGCAGGGCGCTGAGCCTTTCCTTCCATTCTTCCACACCTCTCTTGCGCAGAATTGTGATTTCCTTTACGCGGGCAGGCGGGCAGCGTTACCCTAGGGTTACAAGCTTACAAGTAGCTTTGCGCGCGCTTTAACCGGTTTCATTCTCGCTCTCCAACTCACTTTTGCTCGGCCCGCGGGCCGGAACCAGCCTCGATAGGCCGATGGAAAGTGGAGCTGTAACTGGTTCGATCACGCCGGGCTGCACCTTTTATCCGCCGGGAAGGAGACATAATGTCCACTGAGTATCGCAATTTTCTAGCGCTCCCCTACGAGGAGCTGGAGGAACTCAACCTGCAGGCGAAGAAGGAGCGCCTGAGCCGGACGCCAGCCGACGAAGTCCGCGAAAAGCGTCTGAAATACCTGACCGACGAGAAGCGGATCAAGGCTGTAACGGTCTTGTTCTCTGACCTCGAAGGCCGTCTGCACCTGCTTGACTACGACAAGAAGTTTCTGCTCGGTTCCTATGAGAACCTTACCTTCGACGGTTCTTCCATCCGTGGTTTCACGGCCCAAAAGGAGAGCGACCTCCGCCTGGGAATTGACTGGAGCGCTTTCTATTGGGTCCCGGCAGATGTGTTCGGCAACGGCAAGGTGCTGGTCTTCGGCACGGTGCTGGATAAGGACGGCACTGCCTACACCGGCGATTTGCGCGGCGTGCTCAAGAACTACTCCGACAAGCTGTTCAAGGAGAAGAACTACACGCTGAACGCAGCCACTGAGATCGAGGGCTTTCTGTTTGCAGGCCGCGACGCTGAACAGAAGTACCACGAGACGGGCAAGTTCGAGTTCATCAACACCGGCGGTTACTATCACGTTCTGCCGCTCGATCCGCTGCGCCAGTTCATTGACACCTCTGCCGAAGTGCAGCGCGCCATGGGCTTCCAGAATGAGAAGGATCACCCCGAGGTTGCGCCCAGCCAGTTTGAAATCAACTATGGGTACGCTGAGGCGGTGGCAGCGGCAGACCAGATTCAGCTCTACAAGCTGCTGACCCGGCAGATCGCCAATAACATGGGATACACGGCGTCCTTCCTGCCCAAGCCGGTGGTCGGCGTGAACGGCAGCGGCATGCACACCAACGTCTCGGTTTCCCAGGGCAAAACCAACATCTTCTGGGACGAAAAAGGCGAGGAGCAGCTGTCGAAATTCGGCTGGGACTTCCTGGACCGCATCCTCACCCGGGCGCTGGACCTTTGTCTTGTCTTCAACTCCAGCGTGAACGCCTACCGGCGTCTGGATCCCCACTTTGAGGCCCCTAATCAGATTCGTGCCTCTGCTGTGGATCGCGGAGCAATGGTGCGCGTGCCGATTGGCAATCACCGGTCCATGCGGACCGAGGTGCGTGCAGTGGCCCCGGATGCGAACCCCTACCTGTCGCTTTACAGCATCTTCAAGACCGGCATCGATGGCGAAATCTCGCACGAAAAAGACCTTCGTGCCGGCGGACGCTACCTGCCTGACAACATCCAGAAGGCGATCAGCGACTTCCAGAACTCGAGCTGGATCGCGGAGATCCTGGGAGCGGATGTGCAGGGCCGCTATGCGGAACTGAAGCAGGCCGCGGCCAACCGTTCGCCGCGCGAGCTGGGAGCCATTGTCAAGGGTTCCGAAGTACAGTTCCACCATGCGGTGTACAACCAGTCGCTTTGGAACCTGTTCTAGAGCGCTCCTGAGCCACTGAATCGAATACAGAAGCAAGGCGGCGCGGCCATCCACGGCTCGCCGCCTTGCCTGTTTTCTCTGGGTCCGGGCGATTGATTGGAACTCACTCTTTTAGCAAGCCGTGGTTTCCTGATTGTGCCTTTATGCCCCGCGTGTTAAAAGCTAAAGAACAGGGCACACGCGGAGGGGCTTGGGAGCCTGAGCGGGAGGGATGCGGCGCATCTACCCGGACGGCCGAAGTTCATCCGTCGCCGCACCCCTGAATCCGCGGCAAAGGATATCCACCCATCCCCATGAGCGCCGGCCATCCAGCGGAAGTGGAAACCCTCTTCGGAGACTATCCGCTTGACCGCGCCTTCGACGAGATGCGCGAGCCGGGCGGGGAAGTGCGTCCGCATTACCGTGCCCTGGCCGAGACGCTGGCGCGGCTGCCGCAGGAGGAATTGCAGCGCTGCAAGCAGTCGGCGGAGTTGTCGTTCCTCACCCAGGGCATCACCTTCACCGTCTACGGGCGCGAGGAGGGTACCGAGCGCATCTTTCCCTACGATCTTCTGCCCCGGTTGGTAACAGCCCAGGAGTGGGATCGCATCGAGCGCGGTCTCATCCAGCGCATCACGGCGCTTAACCTTTTTCTGCGCGATGTCTATTTTGAAGCCAAGATTCTGAATGACCGCGTGGTGCCCCGCGAACTGGTCTATAGCTGCAAGCACTATCGCCGCCAGATGCGCGGGCTGCCGGTGCCGCGCAACGTCTACATCGCGGTGGTGGGCAGCGATCTTCTCCGGCTCAATACGGGCGAGTTTGTGGTGCTGGAAGATAACCTGCGCGTACCCTCCGGCGTGAGCTACATGCTCACCAATCGCAGGGTGATGAAGCGAACTTTTCCGCAGCTCTTTCACAGCTATGGCGTGCGGCCCATCGAGCACTACCCGCAACTGCTGCTGGCCACGCTGCGTTCGCTTGCGCCTGAAGGGCGCCCCGAGCCGAACATCGTGCTGCTCACCCCCGGAGTCTTCAACTCCGCCTATTTCGAGCACACCTATCTGGCCCGGCAAATGGGCATCGACCTGGTCGAGGGTCGCGACCTGGTGACCCACGACAACATCGTCTACATGCGCACTACCGACGGGCTCAAGCGCGTGGATGTGATCTATCGCCGCGTGGACGACGATTTCAGCGATCCGCTGGTCTTCCGCGCGGACTCGGCGCTGGGCTGCTCCGGGCTATTCAATGCCTATCGTGCCGGCAACGTCACGGTGACCAACGCCTTCGGCACCGGCCTGGCCGACGACAAGGCGCTTTATGCCTACGTGCCGCGTATCATCCGCTACTATCTCGGCGAGGATGCAATCCTGCCCAATGTGGAGACCTTTCTGCTCACCGAAGAAAGGGATCGCCGTCACGTGCTGGCCAACCTGGACAAGTTGGTGGTGAAGGCGGTGGGCGAGAGCGGCGGCTACGGCATGTTGATCGGCCCTCACTCCACCGCCCGCCAGCGCGAGGAGTTCGCGAGCCAGATCGAGGCCAATCCGCGCAACTACATCGCCCAGCCCACTCTCGATTTCTCCCGTGCTCCATGTCTCATCGGCGACCACCTGGAGCCGCGCCACGTGGACCTGCGGCCCTACATTCTTTTTGGAGACAAAGTGAATATCGTTCCCGGGGGCCTGACCCGCGTAGCCCTGGAGAAAGGCTCGCTGGTCGTCAACTCCTCGCAAGGCGGCGGCAGTAAGGACACATGGGTTCTGGAATAGCCATAAGAAACGGAATTCGGGAGAGTACGACGATGCTTTCGCGCGTTGCCGACAGTCTCTACTGGATGAGCCGCTACCTGGAGCGCGCGGAGAACACCGTGCGCCAGTTGGACGTGACCATGAGCCTGATGCTGGATCCCGGCGGCGCCAGTGCGGAGTCTCGTTGGCATCGGCTGGTGGCTGCACTCGGCAAACCGGCCGGCCTGGAATGGGACGGCGACTTGGAAGCGATGGCGGAACGGCTGATCTTTGACAGTGCCAACCACGCCTCGGTCACTTATTGCCTGAACGCCGCGCGCGAAAATGCGCGCCAGGTGCGCGAGGAAATCTCCACTGAGCAGTGGCAGCGGCTCAACCGCCTCTATCACCAGATGCAATCCCCTCACGCCCAGACGCAGGCCCGCTCCAACATCAGCGATTCGCTGACCGCCGTGGTGGATGGCATCCATCTCTTCAAGGGTGTAAGCGACACAACTATGATTCATGGCCAGGGGTGGCAATTCATCCGCCTGGGCCGCTACCTTGAACGCGCCTACGCCACGGCCACGCTGCTTGAGGTCTATCAGCCTGATTTGTTCAGCGAGCCGGACCACGAACAATTCGGCTACCAGTATCTTGAGCAGGTGGGTCTCCTGCGCTGCTGCACCGCATTTGAGGCGTACTGCCAGGTCTACACCGCCGACTTGAGCCCTGACCGCATCCTGGAGTTCCTGCTCCTGAACCGTGACTTTCCCCACGCCATCCGCTACACCGTGGAATGCATTCGCCTGGCCGTCGATTCAATTCAACGCACCGGCGGACGCCGGTCTCCGGACGAGTTGACCGCGGTCATCGGCAGGTTGCATGCCATGCTCGGCTACACCACCATCGGCGAAATTCTGGCCGGCGATACGGCGGCCTTTCTCCATACCATCCGCGAGCAGTGCATGCGCATCCATGAGTTGATCTACCGCTACTACGTCCACTATTCCATTCAGTCGGCGTTGGCCATCTAGTCAGGTCTCTGACCGCTTGATGTTGTATCAATGTCGGGTGCCTCAGGTCTCGATTTTGAGACCTGGGAAACCACAAATCTCAGGAACGAATTCATACGGTCAGAGACTGGGAATACGAATGAACTTTTACTCCATCCGGCATCTCACGCGCTTCCGCTACTCGCACCCCATCAGCGAGAGCATCATGGAGACGCGCATGCATCCGCGCTCCGACTCCCATCAGCACTGCCTCACGTTTTCGCTCGCCGTCAGTCCCCGCTGCCGCGTCTTCAGTTACCGCGACCACCTGGGCAACAATGTGCAGCACTTTGATATTCCCGGCGAACATAATCAGCTGGTCATCATCGCGGAGTCCGTTGTGGAGCAGCAAGCGCTGCCCGACGTGCCCAGCTTTCTTGCGCCCGGCGCCTGGAGCGAACTGGATGCCCTGGTCGAGAGCGGCGATTACTGGGAGATGCTGCTGCCCAGCACTTTCGCCGTGGAAACTCCGGCCCTTACTCTTTTGGCTTCGCAGTTGGGCGTGGTCCGCCGCGACGATCCGCTGATGCTGGTCCATGAGTTAAACCGGCGACTTTTCGAATACTTCGAATATGTGCCCCGCCACACCCGCGTAGACTCGCCTATCGACGAGGCTATTGTCAGTGGCAAGGGTGTATGTCAGGATTTTGCCCACACCATGATCGCGCTCCTGCGCCACGTGCGCATCCCGGCCCGCTACGTCTCCGGCTACCTTTACCGCAGTCGCGAAGACCACGACCGGTCCACGCCCGACGCGACTCACGCATGGGTGGATGTGCTGCTGCCGCATTTGGGATGGGTGGGCTTCGACCCCACCAACAATCTGGTTGCCCACCACCGCCACATCCGCACCGCCGTGGGACGGGATTACGCGGACGTGCCGCCTACGCACGGAATCTTCCGCGGAAACACCGAAAGCGAGCTTTATGTAGCCGTGCATGTCGAGGCCAGTGAGCAGCCGCCGGCGCTGGATCGCAAGCTGCCCATCCCCGATGATTGGAGTGTGCTGGTAGAGCGCGCTCAGCAACCCCCGGCGCTCCCCATGCATCTTATCGACTTGCAGCAAATGCAGCAGCAACAATGACTTCGCCAGAAACATATCGCATCTTCCCAGGCGTTTTCTGTTGCTGGAACGCAACATCTTATTGAATCTTTTGTCAATAACCTGCAGAATGAACTAACTTCATCGCCCGTGGCCCCCTCCGCTGGCGTCTTTGCCTACCACTTATTTGAAGAAGCTACGCCTCGACCCGCCGGGGAGATGCGCAGCCCTCGATAGGTAGTTTTGCCGGCAGATCCCTACCTGCCGTGCGTCGGTTGAGACTTCAACAAAAAGCATCGATGCCCAGAGTGCGTACTTCACGATCAACAAGGGAAACCTGATTGGAGGAAGTGACGTGAAACAGTCCCTATGCGGATGGGTGCTGCTCAGCACTCTTTCCGCCGCCACCTTCGCATTTGGCCAGACCGCAGCCACCTCGCTTCGCGGGGTTGTGAAAGATCCCAGCGGCGCATTGGTTCCTGGAGCGACGATTACCCTTGTGAACAAGGCCAACGGAAATGCTTCAAGCGCCACTGCAAACAGCGCCGGCTCTTATGTCTTTCCGCAGATTGCTCCGGCAAGGTACTCCATCACGGTTTCTGCAAGCGGCTTTGGTGATCAGACCAAGACGGCCGAACTGCTGGTCAATCAGCCGGCGACCGTCGACTTTACACTATCGGTCCAGTCCAGTTCGGTAACTGTCGACGTCAGCGCTTCGGCTCAGACGTTGAACACCGCCGACGCCACCCTGGGCGACTCCTTCGGTAACGCGACCATTCAGGCAATTCCCATGGAGGGCCGTGACCCGGTGGCGCTGCTCACCATGCAGCCCGGAGTCCTCTACCTGGGCAATCCTGAAGAGAACAATGCGATGGACAGCCGCAGCGGCTCCGTGAGTGGCGGACGTTCTGACCAGGGCAACATCACCCTCGACGGCATGGATGACAACGACCAGATTAATGGAACCGCCTTCACCGGTGTGCTCCGTTCCACCCTGGATTCGACTGAGGAGTTTCGCGTAACCACCTCCAACGGCAACGCCGACTCAGGCCGCAGCTCCGGGGCGCAGGTCTCGCTCATCACCAAGAGTGGCACGAATCAGTATCACGGCGCGGCGTACGAGTACTATCGCCCCACCAATACCGTGGCCAATCAGTGGTTCAACAAATTCACCCAACTGTATCTGGGTGAGCCGAACATCCCCCAGAAATACGTCATGAACACCTTTGGCGGCGCCGTCGGTGGACCCGTCAAGAAGGACAGGCTCTTCTTCTTCTTCAACTACGAGGGGCAGCGTCAGGCCATCAACGAAGTCGCGACCCGCATCCTGCCCACGCAGCAGTTTTACAGCGGAGAACTTGGCTACCAGGATGTAAACGGCAACACAGACTGGCTGAGTGCTTCGCAGGTGACTGCGCTGGATTCCGGTTGTTCCACCAATGTCCCGTGCGGTCCAAACCCCAATGTGCTCTCCTACTACGGTCCGGTGGGCGCCAGCAAGTTCTACGGCATCCTGAACACCGTCGGCGATGGTGTCAACAATGCGGGCTATGTCTTTGCCTCGCCTGCTCCCAAGACGCTCAACACCAGCATCGTCAAGATTGACTACGTTCTGACCGGCAAGCAGAAGCTCTTCTTCCGCGCCAACCTGCAAAAGGACACCGGCAATCTGCCCACCAATCCTGATTCATGCCCCGGTCTTGTGAATACCAATACCTGCGGCCTTGAAAATCTTCCCGGCCAATCGCTTGCATCGTGGTCCGAGGACAACACCAAGGGCTTTGCCGTGGGTCACACCTGGACGCCCACCCCCAACATCGTCAACGATCTTCGTTACGGCTATATCCGCCAGGGTTACTCGACGCGTGGAGCGGGTACCGGCACGGGCGATTGGGTGACCTTCCGCTTTCTCGATCAGCCCACCTCCGATGCGCTCTCCATCGCGGTCAACGTGCCGGTCCAGAACATCACCGACAACCTCACTTGGACAAAAGGCACCCACACCCTCAGCTTCGGCGGCAACTGGCGCGGCATCCAGAACAATCGCGGCACCGACGCGAACTCCTATTCCAACTCGAGCACCAACCCCTATTGGCTGAGCGACGCTCCCAACGATCCATCCACGCTTGACCCCAGCATTCCGGCAGTCGGCAGCGGGTTCACCAACTCCTACGAGATTGCCTATGACACGCTGGTCGGAACCGTACCCGAGACGACTCAAACATACAACTACCAGGTGACCAGTCCCACCAGTGGATCTCTCTACCCCGACGGAACCTTCATCAACCGTCATTTCAAAGCCAACGAGTTCGAGTACTACTTGCAGGATTCCTGGCGCGTCACGCCCAAAGTGACGCTGACGTTCGGCATGCGCCACTCCTTGCTTCAGGCGCCCTACGAAGCCAAGGGTCAACAGATTGCGCCCACAGTCGATACCCACGAGTGGTTCGTTCAGCGTGGCCAGGCGGCAGCCCAGGGCAACGTCTTCGAGGACTTACTTTCATTCGCGCCGAGCGGAAAGGCTAACCATCGCCCAGGTTTTTGGGCCAAGCAGAAAGCAAACATTGCACCTCGCCTTGCCGCCGTCTACGCTCCCAACAGCAAAACCACCATTCGCGCCGGTGCGGGCATCTACTTCGACCACTTCGGAGAGGGCATCGTCAACTCTTTTGATCAGCAAGGATCCTTCGGCCTGACCAGCGGCGTTACCAATCCAGCCGGCGAATACAGCATAGAGGACGGGCCGCGTTTCACTGGTCAGCACGCGATTCCAGCCTTGGCCGGTTGTTCGGGCGCAACACCCACCGTCACATATCCCTTCACGCCGCCTACCGGTCCGAATTGCGGCTTCGCCATCACCTGGGGTATCGACAACCACCTGAAGACGCCCTATGCCTATGCCCTCGACTTTTCCATTCAGCACGAACTGCCGGGTGGGTTTGTCTTCGAGGAGAGTTACGTCGGTCGCCTGGGACGTCACTTGCTCGAGCAGTTGGATTTGGCGGAGCCGGTCGATTACAACGACCCGAAGGGCGGCGGCGACTATTTTCATGCCGCCGCCCAGCTCTCCAGGATTTCGGACCAGAATGGCGGCTGCAGTCCCAGCTCAGCCACTCCATGCAACGTGCCGAATGTCCCCACGATCCCGTTCTTTGAGGATGTCTTCCCGGGCTTTGCCGGTTATGATGGCGCGGGCGAGAGCGCGACCCAGGCCATTTACAACAACGAGTGGGCTCCCTACCGCTATAACTACGGCGAGACAACCTCTCTTGCCGACATCGACTTCTACTGTCCCATCTACTACGGTCCTCCCATCTGCAACGCACAGCCGTTGTTCTGGCAGAGCCAGTTCTCTTCTCTTTACGCGTGGTCTTCCATCGGTACCAGCTCTTACCACGCGCTCCAGGTCACACTGCGTCACCCCGCCAGTCATGGCCTGACCACAGACATTAGTTACACATTCTCCAAGTCCATCGATCTGGCATCGGAAGCCGAGCGCGCCAACGAGAACTCCAATGATGCATTTGGAGGCGCCAGCGCCATCCAGAATAGCTGGAACCCCAAGCTGAACAAGGCCGTTTCGGACTTCGATACCCGGCACCTGCTCACCGTCGATGCGGTCTACCAGCTTCCTTTCGGGCGTGGCAACGCGGCTCTGGGCAAAGTAAGCCGCGTTGGGGAGACTTTGGTCGGGGGCTGGCAGCTATCGGGCTTGAGCCGCTGGGCCAGCGGCCTGCCTTTCTCTGTTTTCGAGCCGGGTTGGTCGACGAACTGGCAGCTTGAGGGCTTTGGGGTGGTGACGTCCCCCGTGCAGGTGAAAAAGCACCTTGTCTCGGGCATCCCGCAGGTCTTTAGCGGAAACTCTGCGAACACCATCAATAGCGGCGTATACACCGGTTCTCCGATTCGGCTGCCTTATCCCGGAGAAGCGGGTCAGCGCAACGTATTCCACGGCGATGGATACTTCGACATCGACTCCGCATTGGCCAAGACGTGGACTCTCCACGAAGATCTCAAGCTGAAATTTGCTGCTGAGGTTTACAACGTGGGCAACGAGGTCCGCTTCGACGACAGCCCGCTCAACCTCAACGAAAGCCTGACCAGCGGCACCTTCGGCGCTTACGGGGGAACGCTCAGCACTTACCGCCGCATGCAGTTCGGCCTGCGCCTTGACTTCTAAGACTCGAGTTGCAGAACGCGGATTCCGGAGGAAGCCGGGGCTAAACAGGACAATAATATATTTGACAAAAACTAGGGATGCTTTGATAGCTTGCCTATCGCGAAGAAGAAAAGAAACGCTACGACCGCAAATAAGACCAAGAACCACGGTTGAAGCACGAAATTCATGACCGGAGAGTTCAAGAAGCTGGTTGACATGTGAAGATCGCCCCTATTTCGTCAAGTATATTATTGCCCTAAACAGGCCGCGAAGAAGCGCAATCCGGAGGGAGCCGGGGACTTCAGCCCCCGGAATGAGTGCGAAATTACAGGGCCTTCAGGCCCGGCCCTTTACTGCTTTCATGGGCCGGGAGGCAATTACAACTGTAGTCTCAGTTGGCTGGTTTGCCCGCATCCGCGCCCAGCGCTTTGAGGCGCATCTGCGCCAGCCGGTAGCTCGAAGTCGGAATGGCCAGGGCGATCTTTGGCTTCTCCAGCTTGCGATAGTCGGCGATCGCGATGTCGCGCTCGCCGTACTGCTCGGCGATGCGGCCAAAGGCGTACCAGTAATCGTCGTCCGGCTCCTCCAGGTTCAGTTCATCCATGCCGCGCAGAAGCAAGTCCCGCGCCTCTTTGGTCTTGCCCGCTTCGGCATAAAGGCAAGCCAGTGTGTGCAGGATCGCCGGATTGTCGCGAGCCATCTGTGAGGCCTTGATAGCCGTGGCGATGTCGGCCTGTTCCACCTTGCCCGTGAAAAGGGCGAGCCAGGCAAGAGAATTCAGCAGGGAAGCGTCCTCCTTGCCCTGGTCCACCAGCTTTTGCGCCCAACCGCGGGCGGCGGAATAATCGCCGCGGGTCGACTCGATCTCCATCTTGGCGCGTAGGGCGTCGGCGTCGCTGTCCAGCAGCTTGAGCCTCGTCTCCGCCAGCCCAAGAGCTTCGTCGTAGCGGCCCAGTCCCAGCAGGGCCTCGACGCTGTCGACGAACGCGATCTTCGACTCGGGAACCTGCTTCAGCAACTCAGAGGAAACCGCAAAGAGCTTCTCGTAGTTGCTCTGGAGTCCATATCCGGCGCTCAGTGCCAGTGCGATGTTGGTCTTCTCACGCTCCGTCGCGGCGGCTTTGCTGGCTTCCTCCAGCAGCGCCACTCCCTGGGCCGCGGTGGGCTTTGTACCCACCAGCAAAGCTGCGGCGGCCAGTTTCATCTTGCCGGCATCGGCGGCTTCGCCTTTGATCCAGAAGCGGGGAAAGACGGGTCCGCCCAGCGGATCGTCGCCGCCCTCTAGGTGTTGGTCCTCGCGCAGCCAGTCCAGCAGGGCTTTGGCGCCCGGCAAGTCTCCAGCCTTGACCCGGTCCAGTGTCTCCAGCGCGATTGCGTTGGGCTTGTCGTTGGTGTCGAGCAGCTTGTACTGCCCGCCCTCCTTCACCACATAGAACGTCGAGTTGGAGCCGCCCGGAATCTGCGCCTTTAGACGATAGCCGGTGGCATCGTTGCCTTCGCTCTTCGGCTCGAATGCCTGCGCCACGATATCTGCTGTCACGTCCAGCGAGGAATCCTGACGCGCCAGTTGAATGCTGAGCTTCTTTCCGGTCTCCAGCATGTGCTTCATCTCGTCGCGATCTTCAGCTTTGATCACGGTCGCCGCATTGCGGCTGGCGAGTGCCAGTAGCTCGTTCTGGGTCAAGTTTGGATCCATGAAGCTCAGGAACATGTGCTTTGCCAGGTCCTGCGGCGTATTGGCAAAGTGCAGGTCCTCATGGTGCTGTGCACCCCGCAGCATGTTGGCCAGTCCCATGGTCTGCGCCGCATTGTCGCCTGCGGCGCCGGCCTGCAGAAACTCCGCCGCAATGGGATATTGGCGGGAGTTCATCAGCATCTCGCCGGCCACACGCGCCGTCTCCTTGTAGGCGTCGTCGTCCGTGGAGCGTTTGTTGGCTTCGCCCAGCCCGGCTTTGGCGCCCTGCATCATGGCCACGCTCGCCGCAATCAGCGCCTTAGGCTCAGGGTTAAGCTGCTGTGCGGCTTTGAACGCTTCGGCATACTCGCCGCCATAGAACAGTGCGAACGACAGGTTGTTGGTCAGGCCCAGGTCCGCCAGCTTGTCCTGCCCCAGTTTCTGGTATTCCGCTATGGCGTCCTTCATCTTGGAGAAGCGCCCATAGCGCCTGCCCACGGAGTCGTACTCCAGCAAAATGGCCAGATCGCCCTCAGTTCCGTGGTCGTCCGGGTCCAGCTTGATGGCGGCTCGATACGCGTCGGCTGCGCCATTCATGTCGCTTCCGGCACGCATGTTTCTGCCCACCAGGTCGTGCTTCAGAACCTGTGCCAGGGTCTTCTCAGCCAATGCGGAGTTGGGTTCCAGCTTCACCGCCAGGCGAGCTTCGGCGCGGGAGGCTTCGCCCATGCCTGCCTCCAGCAGCACTTTGGACACCTGCAGGTGGTGTACCGCCTCGTTGGGGTGCAGGGCCACCATGCCGCGATAACTGCCCAGCGCCTCCCGCACCTCCCCCTCGCGCAGCAGAGCCTCGGCCTGCGGTTCAAAGTTCACCAGAATCGCCGGGCCATTCACAAGTTCTACGATCTTGTTGCGCAGATCTGTGGCCTCGGCCACGGTGTAGCGTTGCTTGACCGAGTCGAAGGTCAGACGGGCCAGAACGGCTCCGTTCTTTTCGGCGGAAAACTCTTCAGTCAATAGGGCCGGGCCAACCGAAATCCTGGCGTCCGGCGGCAGCGCCTTGGGGATAAAGCCCAGGGGAGGAACAGTCGTGTATTGCCACTCGGCGGTGAAAGGCTGAGGCAGCTCCCAGTCCGCGGTGCGCGGCTTCTTCGGCTTGTCCTTGTCGTCCTTCTTCTTCTCGTCCGAGTCGTCTTTCCTCTGCAGTTCAATCGGAAGGCGCTGGAAAAGCGAGTCGACACGAATGGCGGCTTCCGCGCTGTCCAGGTCGGTGTAGCCGCGGCGCGCCTTCTCACAGCCCAACGTCAACTCAAACTGCTTCGACAGGTCGGAGGGATCGGTCCGCTCAACTTTGGTGAGCTTTTCTGAGACGTATTGGGCTTTCACATAGCCCTCAAGCCCTTGGCGTGTGTCCTTGTCGGGCTTGTCGGCGTAGTAGTTGCGGTACTCGCCCTCAAAGACGCCCGTTGGCCTGGTAACCTCCACCACGTTGGCCGGGCCGTTCTCGGCCAGGGTTATTTCCCGCAGTTCAAGCAAAACATTGTCCTTCGACTTGGACTCCGGAGTCTTGACCAGGGCTGTGGTTTCGGGTCGCGCAATCAGAGCCAGTCTTCCCTGGTCCCCTGCCGGCAGTTGGCCCAGGCGGTCGAACGGGTCAGTCGCGTCAATCCACACCGCTGGTTGTCCATGCGCGGGGTCGCCGGGCGCATACACAATGGCGTGATCGAACAGGCCCATGCCGGGAAGATCTGCGGGTACATCCAGGCGCGATCCGGCATTGAGCAGAGCCACGTAAGCCGGGATTCCAGCCGCGCGCAGCATGGTCACCAGCAGGGTTGCCTTGTCCTTGCAGTCACCGTATTTATGCGCCAGCGTCTCGGCCGGATCGTGGGGCACAATCGCCGCCTCGTCGAATTCGATTCCGGTGTAGCGAATCTCCTGGTCTAGATAGCCAAGGACCGCCATCTCCTTGTCGCCGACTGCGGTTTTGCCCGCCACCAACCTGTCCACCAGAGCCTGCACCGCCGCTGGATCGGTTTGGCTGTCCACGATCTTGCCGTACTCCGTCGCCATCACCTGCCACGATGCCCCCGTGGAGAATTCGACCATAGGAAAGTGTGAAACATCCTTGGGGAGGTTCGGTTCGGCTGGGTCAAACGCGTCGAGAGACCCCTGCTCGAAGAGTAAAGTCACACGGCCGTTGGCTTCGCTTCGCTGCGGCTTCATATCCCGCAGCATCACCGTATCGGTGCGTAGCGGCAAGGATGCCGGGACATCGAACAGGGCCACACTGTGGGCCACGGGGACCCGTTCGCGCCCAAAGATCACGCGGCCCACATGTCCCGCCGCAAAGAATGGCGCCGTCTCGGCGGTGGTGAACTCCTCTTCCACCACAACGCCCGGGCCGATGGCTGGAAACGGAGCACGCAGCGTCTTTCCGTCGCCATAGGTCTTGTACTCTCCCCCGCGGGATGGCGCCTCGGTAATCTGTTTGGGATCGAGGGTGTGGACTGAAAGGTCGGGCGCAATAACTCTGACCTTGATTGAAGGCCGGGACTGGTGCCAGGGCTCCCAATCGACTGCGGCCGAGTCCCAGGCTTCGGCGCCCTTTTGACTCAGCACCTTGTACACCACATACCCGGTGTGAACGCTGCGCCCTGCCTCGTCAAAGCTGTAACTCTCATCGTCTTCCAGGATGGCCACATCCTCGTTTTCCGGTGCGGACACCGCAGAGGCGGCCTGGTACAAGGCCGTCGGATCGATGGAGAAGTGCGGCACTTTCCATGGTTCGACCTGTTGCTGAGTCTGCGCACTCGCAATGGCCAATACCAGCAACATGAGCGGAGGAATGCAAAGTGCGCGAAGGCACAATGACGATGGAGGCACGAGGTTCCTCATTGGGAAACGGAATACGTTCACGGTAAACCCGGCGCGAAGCGATATGCAAGCAAGGGCTGCCCGCATCGGAGAGCTCGAGAATTACTCTCGTCAGCTCAGCCTTCGCCCCAAAATGACAGCGAACCTGTCGAACCATCCGGCCCTGAGCCCGTGCTCAACTGGACTTCCGCACCTGGGCCGCAATCTTCCTAAGCTCGGGCAACACCTTGCCCAGCGCTATGGGCGCCGCATCCCGCAGGCCGAGAGCAAAATATACATCCCGATAATGCCGGTAGAGCTGTTCGTAGATTGCGGCGGACTGGGGGTCGGGCTCGACAGTGCGCAGCGGCAGGCACACCGCGGCCTGTGCTTCTTCGATGGTCTTGTAAGCCCCTGCGGCTAGCAGCGCCATGATTCCCGAGCCCAGGCTGGTGGGGATGCCCGCGGGCACCAGCACCGGTTTGTTGAGCACATTGGCGTAGACGCGGTTGAGCACTTCGCTCTTTTGCGGTATGCCTCCGGCGTTGATGACGCGATCGATGCGCACGCCATGCTCGGCCATGCGCTCCAGAATGATGCGCGTATGGAAGGCGGTACCTTCAATGGCCGCAAACAGTTCGTCCTGTGCGGTGTGAATCAGGTTCCAGCCCAGCGTGACGCCGCCCAACTCGGGGTTCACCAGCACCGTGCGGTCACCGTTGTCCCAACTCAGGCGCAGCAATCCGGTCTGTCCGGCCTTGAAAGCGTCCAGCCCTTCAGAGAGAGCGGCCACCGAGGTTCCGGCGCGGCGGGCTATGCCGTCAAAAATGTCTCCAACGGCCGACAGGCCCGCCTCAATGCCGGTGTACGCCGGATGTACGCTGCCCGGCACCACTCCGCAAACACCGGGAACCAGTTGTGCTTCGCGCGCCATGGCGATAATGCAGGTGGATGTGCCCACCACGTTCACTGCGTCGCCTTCGCGGATGTTGGAGCCGAGGGCATCCCAGTGTGCGTCGAATGCACCCACGGGGATAGGAATCCCCGCACGCAGTCCCAGCGCCTCAGCCCACTTTGGCGCCAGGTGTCCGGCCAGATGATCGCTGGTCAGGAATTCGCCGCCGATTTTGGCGCGCACCCCGGCAAACAGCGGGTCCACGGCAACCAGAAATTCTTCCGGCGGCAATCCGCCCCACTTCGGATTCCACATCCATTTGTGGCCCATGGCGCACACGCTGCGCTTCAAATCGCTGACCGTGGTGACGCCGCACAATGTGGCGGCAACCATGTCGCAATGCTCCAGTCCAGTGACAAAGCGGGAGCGCTTCTCAGGGTTGTGGCGCAACCAGTGCAGTAGCTTAGAAAAGCCCCACTCGTGGGAGTAGACGCCGCCGCACCACTCAATGCCCTCGAATCCCAGTTCGTGTGCCTTGAGGGTGATCTCCTCGGCCTCGGCGAAGGCACGATGATCGCACCAAAGGTAGTACTCGTCCAAAGGTTCGAGCCCCTCGCCCACAGGAATCACGCTGGAGCCCGTCGTGTCGAGGGCGATGGCGGCAATGGCGTTGCCGTCCACACCTGTGCTCTTCAGAACTTCGCGGGTTGCGGCGGCCAGAGCCGTCATCTGATCCGCGTGAGCTTGAGTAGCAAAATCAGGATCTTCGCGGCGGCGGTGCAATGGATAGGAGGCAGACGCGGTTCCAATGGGGCCGCTCTTGCTGTCCACCAACGTCACGCGCACACTCAGCGTGCCGAAATCTACACCGGCGACAATCGTCATGGGAACCCCTAGTAAACGCTTTCCAATCCGCTCACCAGAGTACACCATCCCAGCCTTGGCCGAAAGGATCTCGCCCTGCTCGTTCCCGTGCTTGGATCTCGCAAGAGAGTGCGCCTTGTCCGGAGAGCTCTTCTGGCGCCGCACGGAGTGAAGCGCTGCCGGTCTACTTCTTTCCTCCGGGAATCAAGCCCTTGACCTTTTCCATCAGGCTGGGCTGAGCCGCTGTGGGTTTGGTTTGCGCCGTCGTGCCAGGAGAGGAGGTCTTCGCAGCATTAGCCGCGGGCTGAGGCGGCCCCTGCAGATTGGCTGTGCCATGTGCTCCATTCGGGCTCTGCTGGATTGCGGTTGCGGCAGACGACCCACTCAATATCTTGACGCCCTGCAGGTTTGGCAATGGACCTTCCTGGTTCTTTACCAGAATGGAGACTCGCCGGTTGGATGGGTCATACGGATTGCTCTTGACCCGCAAAAGTTGGTCCGCGTAGCCGCGCACCTGGGTCACCTGGTCGGAGCGCACGCCGTCCTGCTGCAGCAGTCGCCGAGCGGCGTTGGCTCGGTCGGCGGAGAGTTCCCAATTGGTATAACTGGCGTCGCTCGAATACTGCGTGGCGTCGGTATGGCCTTCGATCAGCAGGTAATTGGGCAGCGTCTTCAACTCCGACGCCACAAGTGCCAGCAGTTCCTGTCCACTCTCGCTCAATTGTGCGCTTCCGCTTTGGTAGAAGATGCCATTCTTGTCTTCGATGATTTCAATGCGCAATCCCTCGGACGTGATTGTGATCTCAATCTGCTTGGAAAGCTGCTCCAGGTCTTTTTTGGCCTTGATCTCCTGCTCCAGCTTTTCTTTCAGCTTTTGCATGTTGTCGCCAGTGCCGACCGTAACCGCCTCACCGGTTCCGCTCATGGTGGTGCCCAGCAGGCTGCCGGTCCCCTTGGGGTCGTTGAAGTAGCCCGCCACCGCCTTCTTCACCTTGTCGCTTGAGCCCATCAGCCACAGCACGATGAACAGAGACATCATGGCGGTGACAAAGTCGGCATACGCTACCTTCCATGCGCCGCCATGATGGCCACCGTGGCCGCTTTTCCGCTTGATGACGATGATGGGCTGACTCTTGCCGGTCACCATAATTCCAAACTCCTCCTCAAAGAACCGGCACGTCCTATGCTGCGACTGCTTCAGCCACTATCCCACTGGTCTTGCAGTTCTTTTCCATTTCGTCGAATGTGGGCCGTACATGCGCGGGGATCGCGCGCCGGCCCATTTCGATGGCAATCATCGGCGCCGATCCCTTCAAAAACGACAACATGAGCACCCGCAGTACATGCAGGTATTCGTTGTGTGCGTCGGCGGTCTTGCTCATGTTCGAACTGAGAGGACCGACCACGCCATAGCAGGCCAAAATGCCGAGGAAAGTCCCCACCAGTGCAGCGGCCACCTTTTCGCCGATCTCCTCCGGCGGTCCGCCGAGCGAGCCCATGGTTATCACGACTCCCAAAACCGCGGCCACAATGCCCAGTCCCGGCAGCGCGTCGGCCACCGTGCTTAGCGAGGCAATCGGCTGCGACGCCTCGTTGTGATGCACTTCCATGTCCAACTCCATCATCTGGTCCATGTCGAACGGCTCAACACCGCCGGTGATGGCCATGCGCAGCGTGTCGCACACAAAGTCCCTTGCATGATGATCGGCCAGAAACTCCGGATAATTCTTGAAGATCAAGCTCTCCTCGGGCTTTTCCACGTCCATCTCCACGCTCAGCAAACCCTCTTTCCGGACTTTGTTCAGAAACTGGTACATCATCTTCAATGTGCTCAAATAGCGCTCTTTCCCAAAAGGCGAACCTTTCAAGATCCCCGTCAGCCCACCAGCCACTCCCTTGATGATGTGGATTGGATTGGCCGTGAGCAGAGTGCCCGTCGCGGCGCCGCCCAGGATCAATAATTCTGCCGGCTGCAGCAGCACAGCGATATGGCCCTTCTCCATCAGGAAGCCGCCGATCACCGACACCAGAACCAGGACGATACCTAGGATGGCAAACATGGCTGCCTCCTCATTGCCGGTGTGATATGGTTTCCGCCCAAGTGCACGCTCGAAAGCATTGCTGCCTGCGCGCGCTCCAGCAGTTGCGCCAGGCTCTCGCCCTGTTCCGCCTGAGCCGCGCCGATGCTCACGGTGAGCGAAACCCGGTCTCCCCACCATCGGAAATCGGTTGTTCTGGCTAGCCCGGCCAGCGTTTGGGCATGGGCTGCCAGGCTCTCAGCGGTGCGCTCGTGCGAAAGCACCAGAAATTCATCATCGCCCCACTGCCCCATCTCCTCGGCCGGCTTCAGCCCATTGGCCAGCGTTCTCTCCACCTTCTCGAACATCGCTTCGCACGCTCTTGCGCCGTGAGTGCCGCGCATCTCGTGCGCCTGGTCGACGGTGATCCACAAGACTCCGAGCGGCGTTTCTCCGCGCACAAAGTCTTCGTACTCCGCCTCCAGCCGCTCCTCGAGTTCTGCTTGGTTTTGACCCACGCGGGCGTCCGTGCCAGTCTCACCATGTGGCAATGCGTCCAGACTCTCCGAGGGATGAAAAACCACCCCTGTGCCGATGCGCCCGCCTAGCCCGTCTCGCAGCACCAGAACCCTTGCCACCGCAGGCAAATTGTGTCCCAGCCTATGGTGAATGTGAACCAGCGACCCGCTGCCCGGCTTTACCTCCCCGCTTGTCTGATGGATCCATTGGCGTGTACCGCCTACAATCAACGTTTCCAACACTTCGCGAACCGGCCGCCCCAACAATTCCGGGCATCTGTGCCCTGTGATATCCTCCGCAGCCCGATTCCAAAATGCCAACCGTCCCTCGATGCCAGCCAGGGCGATGCCCTCGGGAAGACTATCGAGAGCGCCTTCGAGCAGTTCTGTTCGATCGGCCATCCCAACCCCTTCACTCCTTACATCGGCAGCGGAAAGGCCAACTTCATTGCACTGCGACTACAGAGAAGATTGGAATTTTCTCACGGATCGGGGATGTCTTTTTCGCAGCAGGGAGTAGCTCGTTGAAGCGCGGTTGCCATTTCGTCCGTCGCGCGCGGCATTACTTTCAACAAGGGGGATCTTGGAGCAGAAGGGAAAGTGGGTCAACTCGCGCGGGGTGCAGAGTCTTCGGCTTTTGCAGAGTTCCCGATGGGCAGGCGCACAATGAAGCGCGTGTTTTCAGGCTCGGATTCAACCTCGATTTTTCCGCTAAACTTCTGAGTCACAATGCGATTTACGATCTCCAGGCCCAGTCCCGTGCCCGAGCCCTGGGGCTTGGTGGTGAAGAAGGCTTCGAAGATATGCGGCAGCACCTCGGCTGGAATTCCCGGGCCGTGATCTGTGATTGCGACCGCCAGCCAACCCGGCTCGGTCCACGTCGAGATCTCGATCCGCCCACTCGCCGGCGAGGCATCGACCGCGTTGTCGATCAGATTGGTCCATACCTGGCTCAGCGCCGAGCCGCGCGTCTGGATCGTGGACGGCGAGGCCTCGAAGCGCTTTTCCACCGTGATCTGCTTGGTGCGCAGCTTGTGGCCAAGGATGGTGAGCGTGCTTTGCAAGCTGTCGTGGATGTCCAGTTCCCGGGCCTGCGACCGATCATCGTAAGCGTACTTTTTCACCGCCATTACCAGGTCGGACACGCGCGCGATACTCTCTTCAATGGCGCAAACTAGCGATACGCTGGAAACCAGGGCCTCGAGCCAGTTGAGCGCGTCGGAAAAGGCGCCGGCCTCAAAATGCTCTCTTGCGCATTCGAGCTCATGACGGTCGAATCCCATTCCCACCAGTGCCGGAGCGATAGTGAAGGCATTCTCCACGCCCGCCGACGTCAACCACTCCGCCATTGCTTCCTCGGCGTCCGCCTGCTCCAGGCTGCTCATGGCTGCCAAGCGGCACCCCTGCATCGTGTGTTCCAGAAAACCCCTCATGCACTCCAACTGGGCCTGGGTCTTGGGCTTGTCGTTGGAGCGCAGGCTCAGCCGCTGTAACCGCAGCAGGTTTTCGCGCAGTTGCGAGGCCGCTCGTTTGGCCGCCGAGCCGGGATTGTGCAGCTCATGCATCAGTCCGGCTGCCATGGTCCCCAGTGAGATCAGTTTCTCGCGATGCAAAGCTTCCACCTGGTGGGCTTGCAGACGTTGTGCCAGGTTCTCCAGCACCACCTTGCGCACTGCCGGGCAGCAGGCCATGAGAGACCAGAAACCTTCTTCGCTGAACCGTACCAACCGGGAGTCCCGCACCGCTTGAATGACGAAAGTTGAGTGAGTCTTCCCGGTCAGCAGGGGAACTTCGCCAAAGCCATCGCCACTGCGTGCAAACCCCACCGTGGTCTGCGATCCGTCAGACTCCGGTCGGTCCGCGCGGACCTCCCCATCCAGTACCACCCAGTAAGAGAGGGTCGGTTGCCACAGTTCCACCAACACCGCGCCCGCGCTGGCTGTCACCCGATCCACTGTGTCCACTCCGCCCAATTGATCGGGGTCGGTCCCGGCGAAGGGACGAGTCTGGCGTAGCGCTTCGGCAACTTCCCGCAGAGGGATCGACTCAATCGCGATTGTTGGTTGGCCCTTGTTCATCTTTCCGTTCAAACCCGTCTGACCATAGCGGAACCTGGGATGCGGTATCTCCAAGCCACAGCCCTCAGGTCGACGCGACCATCAGGGAGCGGCTCCTTTATTACAGCAATCAAGAAGGACGCACTAACCTTTGTTCCGCCCTAAAACCCCGCCAAGTACTGGTGCGCAAACTGCACTGCGATAGAACCCTCACCTACAGCCGAAGCCACGCGCTTCACCGAGCCATGCCGCACGTCGCCGGCCACAAACACTCCCGGCACGCTGGTTTCCAGCAGAAACGGCTCCCGCGGTTCCTGCCACCCTTCAGGCATCTTGCCCTCGCTACGAAGATCGGGGCCTGCCAGCAGGAAGCCCTTTTCGTCGCGCAGAATGCAAGGCGGAAGCCACTCAGCACCTGGCGCTGCGCCAATAAAAACGAACAGCGACGACGCTTGAACCTTGTATTCGCCACGCGGACCACGCAGCCGCAGTGCTTCCAGCCGCGCTTCCCCCTGGGCCCCCACGACCTGCGTATGAGTTTCCATCACAATATTGGATGTGCGCTCAATCTCATCGATTAAGTATTTCGACATAGTGGCCGAAAGGCCCGGCCCGCGCACCAGCATCGTGACCTTACTGGCAAACTTGGCAAAATGCAGCGCTGCCTGACCGGCGGAGTTGGCCCCGCCCACCACATAGACTTCCTCACCCTTGCACGCGGCGGCCTCCACCAGGGCCGCTCCATAATAGATGCCGCGTCCCGTCAACCTCCCCGCGCCCGGAACCTCCAGCTTGCGGTATTGGACCCCCAGGGCCAGCAGGACTACATGGCTGGCCACCTCGCGCCCATCTGCCAGTTGCACAAATCTGTACTGGCCGTCGATGCGCAACCCTGTGGCGCGCTGGGTCAGGAACTCCGCGCCAAAACGCGATGCCTGGATGTGGGCGCGCCGTCCCAGGTCCGCTCCCGTTACCCCCGAAGGAAATCCCAGATAGTTCTCAATCCGCGAGGTCGAGCCCGCCTGTCCGCCCGGTGCTTCCGGCTCGACGACCAGTGTCCGTAGACCTTCGCTGGCTCCATAAACTGCTGCCGCCAGTCCGGCCGGACCGGCGCCCACCACAACCATGTCGTAGAACTCCTGCGCCGCATGGGTGCTCAGTCCCACCCGGGCGGCCAGGGTGTCCGGATCGGCATCCATCAACATACTGCCGTCGGCAAACAGCACCGCAGGAAGCTGCTCCGGCGTCAGTTTCCGCTCCTCCAGCAGTTTTTGAGCGTCTTCGTTGGCGGCTACATCCAGCCAACGGTAAGGTACGTGATTGCGCGACAGGAAGTTACGCAGTCGGTGGTCCTTCAACGACCAGCGGTTGCCCAGAACCCGCAAACCCTCGAACGGGGGCTGATAGCCGCCCTTCCAGTCGTCCAAAAGGTCTGACAACACGGGATATAGCTTGTCTTCCGGGGGATCCCAGGGCTTGTTCAGGTAGTAGTGGATACGCGCCGTGTTAATAGCCCGGATGGCCGCTTCGGTATCGGCATAAGCCGTCAGCAGCACCCGCCGCGCCTCCGGGTAGAGGGCGCGCGCCCGCTCCAGAAAATCCACCCCCGTCATACCCGGCATTCGCTGATCGCTCAAAAGCAGCGCCACCGGTTCCTGGCGCGCTTTCAACTGCTCCAGGGTGTCCAGTGCAGCCTGGCCGCTGGCCGCGCGCATCACCCGGTATTCGGCCCCATACTGACGGCGCAGGTCCTGTACCACCGCCTCCAGCACGCTCGTGTCATCGTCCACTGCCAATAGAATCGGCCGCGCCATATGCTCCTAGTTTAGGACTTCCACGTGTCTTGTCAGTAAACACTATGCTCCGTTGCTGCCCCAAGGATTTGCGTGACGTCAACGGTAGTTAGGCAGTAAGCTGATGGTGGACAGGTTACCTTAGTATGGGTGCCTTTCGACTGGACAATGTGACGAAAGGAATGAGGCTCTGGATTCACTGTTGTAAAACTGAACACTTGCAGGGCGTCCTCTCCTCCAGTCGATATAGCTGTGGGAGGCAAACCATAGTTGTGTCTGAGTTGCTGGACTCCGCTGGGACGATGATCCTGGCTGGCTCTGGCTCAACATCTTTTGTGGCGTGACAAGTGAGACACACGACATGAACAAAGTGATCCTGGCAGATTCACAGGCGATCTTCCGTGCAGGCACTGCCAAAGTGCTGGCGATGGACGAGGATCTGCGCATTATTGCTCAATGCACGGATATCGACCGGATGATGCATGCTATCAGCACCTTTCCCGGCTCTATTGTTCTGTTTGCCGCATCCCTGCGGCCGGATATGGGACGCATGCGCGTGCTGCTCGAGTCGTCCGGCAGCCGCGGTATCGTCATTGCCGAAAACAGTGACAGCGCCAGCGCATTTCTGCAGCATGGAATTCGTGGCGTGGTGTTTCGCAATGTCACCGGCCAGGCCTTGGTCGAGTGCGTGCGCCGCGTCGCTGCGGGCGACACATGGACACCGCCCCAGTTGATGATGCCCGATTCGCCTGAAGAGGACATGGTGGGAACCCGCGTCCGCGACCGGCTGACCCCCAAAGAGATGCGCATCGTGGCCCTCATCGTCCAGGGTTGCAAGAACCGCGAGATTGCCCTTCGCCTCAAGACAACTGAGCAGGTCATCAAGAACTATTTGCGCTCAATTTACGACAAGACCGGGGTCAGCGACCGCCTGGAACTGGCTCTCTTCACCATCCATCACAGGGTCCTTGCGCAGGCTGCCGCCGAAGTGGGCAACAAACTTGAAGCCGAAAGCCAAGCCGCGCCTCCCGCTGTGGCCTAGGGGGGTCGGCCTCAACGGATTGTCGTCAGCGGGATTGCAGCTACATCTTCTCCGCAACGCTCTTGGCTTGGGTAAAAAGCAACAAATAATCTGCTCCACCGCCCTTGGAGTCGGTCCCGCTCATATTGAATCCGCCGAAGGGGTGGGCACCCACCATGGCCCCGGTGCACTTCCGGTTCAGGTAGAGATTGCCCACATGAAACTCGCGGCGGGCATGATTCAGGCGCTCGCGGTCTTGGGTGTAGAGCGCGCCAGTCAGGCCGTACTCGGTGTTGTTGGCCACCCGCAGCCCCTCCTCGTAGCTTTCCACTTTGATCACCGCCAGCACCGGCCCGAAAATCTCCTCCTGGGCAAGAACGGCATGGGGCGGAATGTCCGAGAAAACCGTCGGTTGAATGAAAAATCCGCCTTCCGGAGTGTCCACCACTCCGCCGCCCGCTATCAGCCGGCCTTCCTTCTTCCCAGTCTCGATGTAGTGCAGAATCGATTCCTGCGCAGCCTTGTTTACTACCGGACCCAGGTTGTGGTTGGCGGCCGGATCGCCCACCGTCAGCGTCGCTACCCGCTCCCGCAGTCTTTCCGCAAATTCTTGATAAATGGGTGCTTCAACGATGGCGCGGGAACAGGCTGAGCACTTTTGCCCGCTGAACCCAAACGCTGAAGCCACCACGCCCTCGACGGCAGCATCCAGATCGGCGTCGGCGCAGATCAGAATCGAGTTCTTGCCGCCCATCTCCAGGATGGTGCGTTTGATCCAGATCTGCCCGGGCTGAGTCTTGGCCGCCTGCTCGTGAATCTCCAGCCCCACAGCTTTGGAGCCGGTAAAGGCGATAAAGCGGGTCTTGGGGTGCCGCACGATAGCGTTGCCGAAGGTCGCTCCGGAACCCGGACAGAAGTTGACCACGCCGGATGGAAGTCCAACTTCCTCAAGCACCTCAACGAACTTCGCGGCGATGGTGGGCGAGTCGCTGGAGGGCTTCAGGATAACGGTGTTGCCGGTGACGATGGAGGCTGCCGTCATACCCGCCATGATGGCAAAAGGAAAATTCCACGGGGGAATGACCGCGCCCACGCCCAATGGGATATAGAGCAATTCATCGCGCTCGCCGGGGTACTGGATAGGTGTTCTGACTTCAGCAAGCCGCAGTGCCTCGCGGGAGTAAAACTCAAGAAAATCAATCGTTTCGCCCACATCGGCGTCCGCTTCGGCCCAGTTCTTGCCAACCTCGAAGGTCAGCCACGCGCAGAACTCGAACTTGCGCCGCCGGATGACATCTGCCGCACCAAGCAGCAGGGAGACGCGCTCGCTGACCGGGACCCTGCTCCAAAGTTCAAACGCCCGGAGGGCCGCGGTCATGGCCTGCTCGGCCTGTTCCGCGCCTGCTTTCTGGTGCACACCAACAACCTGTGCGGGCTGCGCAGGGTTCAGAGAGAGGATTTTACCCTCGGTTTTGAGACGGTCGCCGCCGATGATCAGGTGGTATTCGCGGCCTAGCTGGCTGGTGACCAGGTTCAATGCCTCCCGCATTTTGCGAGCGTTCTCGGGGGCCTTGAAGTCGGTGAAGGGCTCATTGGAAAACCCGCCCTGGGGCAGGCGCGGCTGGATCGCAGTGGGAAGTGTCACCGTAGCCATAACCTCTCGATTGTAAGCCTGTTCGTCAAACCGCGGACATGCCCACGACGCATGATTTGGAAAGATCCACATGACCTTGCTGCGTATCTCTTTGGGCGGCCGAAACTAATGCCTAAAATCCGGGTTCGAACTGACCAGTCCCTCCCAGGTCGCGAACCGGGCTTGCTCTGGCGCCGGTCGGATCGAGGGACGGCATCGCGCACTCGGTGAGGTCTGCGGGTAAATCCCGCAGCCGGTGGCGCCTCGGATAGCGGCTATGCCTGTTGGCGAGCCTATCCGGGTGACTGTGAGGGAAGATGAAGTCCCGATTCGATTTGCGCGTATTGCAGCCTGTGAGTTGTTTCTGCTTGCCGATAGACCATTCCTGCGCCCTCGCGCTCAAATCGCCGGCAGGGAGACAAACGACACCCACGATTCATTCCTGGTTGGTTGCGGCGATGGCGTTGGTGCTGGCGCATCTGGCGAGCGGGCAGCTTCTTGCGCAGCAGGGTTGGCCGCCGCCAAGTCCGTATGTCCCCCAGCAGAACTACCCGTACAACGGCCAGTATGGAGCTCAACCACAATACGGCTACGCGCAGCCTCCGTACCAACAGCCTCCGTACCAGCAGCCTCAGTACCAACAACCTCAGTACCAACAACCTCAGTACCAACAACCTCAGTACCAACAGCCTCAGTACCAGCAGCCACAGGGTGAGGCGCCGCTGCCCTTCGAAGATTCAACCCAGCCTTATACGCAGCCGGACACGATGCAGGCGCAGCCCCTGAACGCTGACCAGATTGAGCAACTCGTGGCCCCAATTGCGCTTTATCCCGACGCGCTGCTGGCGCAGGTGCTGGCCGCTTCAACCTATCCGGCACAGGTGGCGGCGGCGGATCAGTGGCTGAGGGCGCAGGGCAATGCGTCTCCGGAGCAGATTGCCTCCGGAGCTGACGCGCAGACGAACTGGGATCCGAGCATCAAGGCGCTCACGGCCTTTCCCCAGGTGCTGGCGCAGATGGACCGCAATCTGCAATGGACCACCAACCTGGGCAATGCCTACTACAACCAGCCTCAGGATGTGATGCAGACCATCCAGGTGATGCGGCAGCGTGCGGAAGATGCGGGGAATTTGCGAACTACGCCGCAAGAGGAAGTGAGCAACAACCAGGGCTATATCGATATCAACCCTCCCGACCCGCAGCAGGTCTATGTGCCTTCCTACAACCCTTGGGACGTGTATGGACAGCCGGTTACGCCCTATCCGGGATTCTCTCTGCTCGGGGCTCTGGGCTCGTTTTTCGGCTCCTCCCCGGTGCAATATGGCCTGAGTTTCGCTCTGTCGGCCTTCGAACGCACCCCGTGGGGATTTCTGGGCTGGGGACTCGACTGGCTCACCCATTCCATCCTTTTCAACCACGGCAACTACTATTCCCGCAGCACATCGGTGGCCGACTGGGGCTTCCCGCATGGCGGCCCGCGAGGCTATACCCGTGCCTACTCCGAACGGGCCGGAATGGGCCGGTCGGCTGGCAATCATGACTGGCAGAGCGGCAACTACAACCGCGAGGCAAACGGATACAACCGCGCCGGCGGCCAGGGATACGGACGGCCGGAACAGAGATACGGCGATGCGCGGATGGCAGAAGGATTCAACCGCGGCTACCAGTCGTACGGCAATGCCTATGGCCGTCCGGCGCTCCCCCCGCAGCAGTCGTACAACCACATGCCGGAGGCCTACGGCCGGTCCCAGCAGTTCGCTGGCCGGGGGCAACAGTATGCCCGCCTCGGCGATGGTTCCGGCATGTACAACCGGTCGGCAGAGACCTATGGCGGGGGCTACGGGAGAGCGTTTGGAAGCCCGTCGCAGCCGTATCGACCCCCGGAGAGCGGCTATCGGGGTGGTGAATTTGCAGGGCGGTCAAATGGTTCTTTTGGCAACAGCTATGCCCGCCAGGAGCACTCCGGCGGAGGCTTCCATATGTTTGGCCACGGCGGCGGGTCGCAGAGCTATAACTACGGCGGGCACGCGGCCAAGAGCTATGGGGGCCGCGGTTTCGGAGGGTTCGGTGGAGGGAAAGCGCCCAAGGCCAGCCACTTCGGCGGAGGCCATTCCGGCGGAGGGGGCCATTCCGGCGGTGGACATTCCAGTGGCCATGGGGGTTGGGGACACCACCACTGAGGCAGAGTGGGGCACAGTACAGTGGCGTTTTCATCGAGAAAACCGCAGCCAGGTGGGTGCGCCGCTATCGGCAGCATGGCGTGGCCGTGCTGAGGGGTCTCAGTTCCAGGCCGCTTTTGCAGAAAATAACCCGCCGAGGCCGCACAATCGGAATGAGGGAACGAGTGCTCAATTCCCAAACCGGTCCGTACCCCACCCCCTCCCCCTCCAAAACCCCGCCCCAGGAGGAGTCAAATGTCAAATAACATGAATGTAATGAATAGCATGGAAATTGGACCTATGTACTCATCGGTAAACATTACCCCCTGATTTTCCCCTGTTTTCGGCCCCAAATCGCCTTGGAACCCCAGAAAATGGTGCAGCCGAAGCCGCTTTCCTTAATGTGCCGCCGGCGCCTCCAGCGCAAGCGCGAGCGGGAAGAGAAGATAGTTCTCAAGATGGATGTGCCGATCCAAATCCATCTTGAATTCAATCGGAACTTAGCCACAGCACGGCATGCGTCGAGGCCTGACGGCCGAGGAGATGTTGACTTATCAGAAAGCTGAGACAACCAATCAGTGTGTTTCAGTCAGTGCTTCAGTGTGCTTGCTCATTCGAGCAGTACGTTCGAGCTTGTCCCAGTTGAAGGGTTTGCCGTCGATGGCGCGCTTGAGGGTCTTGAAGAGCACGATGGAGAAGACCTGGCGATAGGCGAAGCGCTGCAGCCAGATGTGGAAGAGCAGCCACCCGTCGCCCTTGTTAGCGGGGTGGCGCCGCTCCAGGCTGAAAGCGATGGTGGAGGTGACGAAGTCGATCAGCAGGAAGGCGCCGAAGTAGGCCAGCAGTTTTTGCAGGCTGGCCATGGAGGCGGCCTCGGGGTGGTAGTGGCGGTCAATGAAGTAGTTGACGATGCCGTAGACGAATATAAGGTCGATGAAGGGCGAAACCAGGGGCAGCAGCATCTGGAAAATGAGGATGTTGGGCAGCGCGAATAGGCCCATGGCCTTGTTGCGGATAAAGGCGGCACGGTGTTTCCAGATGGCCTGCAAAATGCCGAAGGACCAGCGGAAGCGTTGCCGCATCAGTCCGCGGGCATCGATGGGTGCCTCAGTAAAGGCCAGGGCGCGGTCCTCGTAGACCACCTTGAACTGCTGCTCGAGCAGGTTCATGGTCAGGTCGGCGTCTTCCGCAACGGTGTTGATGGGATAGCCGCCGGCCTTTTTGACGGGCGCGGTACGCCAGGCGCCGATGGCTCCTGGCACGACGGTGACGACGTTGAAGAGGTCGAGAGCGCGGCGCTCGAAATTCTGGCTCGTGATGTATTCCAGTGCCTGCCAGCGAGTCCACAGGTTAACGCGGTTGCCCACCTTGGCGTTGCCTGCCACGGCGCCGATGGAGGGGTCCTCAAAGTGGGGAAGCAGCTTGGTGATGGCGTCGGCGGCGATGACGGTGTCGGCGTCGATGCCGACATAGAATTCCTCGTCGATCGCATCGAGCGCATAGTTGAGGGCCGCAGCCTTGCCCCCGTTGGGCTTGGTGAGCACCTTGACGCGGCCGGCGGCGATCTCTGCCGCATAGGCTTCGCGGACTACCTCGAACGTGTGGTCACTAGAGCCGTCGTCGATGACGATCACGTGGAGATTCAGGTAGTCGGAGTTGAGCACGGAGCGTATGGTGCGAACAATGACCTTCTCTTCGTTGTACGCAGGGATGAGTACGGCGACGCGAGGATTGAATCCGGGCGAGGCTATGCGGTGCGGCCGGCGGAGCCGGTCGATGATGGCGAAAATGCCCACGAGAATCAGGCGCGAGCACATCAGGATATCGCCGACGAAGAAGAGCATCACGATGAAGCGGATGATGATGGAAAGACTGGAAAAGGCGAGCGAGTCGGGCAGGGCGCGCACCTGCTGCCAGAAGGTGAGCGGCGGCATCACCTCGGCGGTGGTCTTGCCCAGCAGCGCGGAGACGCGCACGATGGTGTAGCCGTGGTCGCGCAGAGTATCAATGAGGACGGGGAGCGCAGCCACAGTAGCCGAGCGGTCGCCGCCTCCGTCATGGAGGAGGATGATGGAGCCGCGGAACTGCGGCTTGGTCTTCATCTCGTCCAACTTCTCAAGGACAGCTTGCGCGATTTCGGCTGGAGTTTTGCGGGCGCGCTCATCCCAGTCGTTGGTGTCGATTTTATTGCCGATGATGGTGAATCCGTCCTGCTGGATCCGTACAACGGGCGCGGCCTGGTCGTTGGTGTCCGGTTCCTCGTCGATATCGTAGGGCGGGCGGAAGTAAAGAGGCTGCACGCCCAGTTTGCTGGCGAACAGGCGTTCGGTGAGCTTGATCTCGAGTTCGAGCTGGCGCGCCGAGATTTCACTAATGTCGGGATGGGTGTAAGTGTGGTTGCCAATCTCATTGCCCTCGCGCACCACGCGCCGCATGAGGCCGATGTTTTCCTGGGCCTCGGCGCCGATCATCATGAAAGTGCCGGTGGCGTGCTTCTGCTTGAGGATGTCAAGAATTTTTGGGGTCCACTTTGGATCGGGTCCATCGTCGAAGGAGAGCGCGATCTGGTTGGGATGGTAGCCGTAATACTGCACGGTGTAGGTGTGCGGATACACATCCATATGCTCATCGATGACGAGCTTTTTGCGCGGATCGGGTTCGTCGCTATCGACTTCGACGGAGCGTTTGCCGGACTGGGGTAACCCGGTGACGCGGATAATATCGCCTTCGCCCTCGTTATCTACATCCTGGCCCGGCTGTACCGAACCCAGATCCTGCAGTGAGTCGGGATTGCTGGGCCTGTCCCACACATTCCAGACAGAGCTGTCCTCCGATCCCAGGCGCCACAGTGCGAAGGTTTGCAGGCCGAGTTCGCGGGCGGCTCGCAATTCGTTGAGCATGGTGACGCCGTCTAGGAACCACACCACGTGGCGCTGGTTGTTGTCTTCGTCGATGTACTCGAAGTGCGGATTGAGCGAGTTGTAGTCCAGGTCGAGATCCGCATCAGCATCCGCAGCACGCTGCCAGGCGTCCGCGACGGGGAGATCTTCAGTATTGAGTATCTCGGGTTTGGATTTCTTGCGGGCATGGCCCCGTTTAGGCTCCGGGGGAATCGAGAGCGTCCAGTCGTATCCGTAGTTGCCGAGGGCGCACATCAACTTTTCTTTTGGGACGTCCTTCAGCACGCGGTTCAAATTGGCCACGAACCAATCCTGGCTGGCGATAGGTCCCGGGTCGCTCTCCACCTCGTGCTCGTCGTAATTCATGAGTACGATGCCGTCAGAGTTTTCGGCAATGGCCTTCAGAATCTGGTTATCGGTGCCGGCCGAAGTGGTCACATAGAGCCGCAAATTGCGCGGGTGCATGTCGGCATAGAGCTCTTTGATGAAGGTGATGTAGGCTGGGTTAGCGTCATCCGGCAGGCTTTCAAGGTCCAGAGAAAGACCGCGGTAGGCCGGAAACGCAGTGAGAAAGCGCAGGATCTGCTGGCGCAGGGACGCGCGGTGCCCTGCGTCGGTCAAGAGGCTACCCACGCCGGCGTCCCACCTCTGAGCGTTGGAGTTGAAATTGTTCAGATGGGGAAATATTTCCGTGTCTTCCCGGGCATCCTGGATGACATGCTTGATCCTGCCCAGGTCATCCGGATCGTGTACCGTGGCGCCGTCGATCACGGGATACTCGCGATGGCTCTCGTTGTTAATAGCCAGCAATACCGGCTTTGACGCACCGACATGAAGCCATTCGGGAAACAGCATGTCGATTTGGTGAACGTGCTGCTTTAGTGAGGAGTAGCTGGCTTCGTCGTAGGGCACGTAATAGGCAGCGCGCAGTCCTTCACCGTTATTAAAGGGGATATCAGAGGGCCTGCGGGCGGTCTTACGGCGGGCCGGGCGGGGGGTCTTGGCGCCACGCACTGCCGCCGGGTGATCGGGCAGGGCCTTGTAGTTGTGGCGGAAGGCAGGCAGCAACAACTCTGGAAGAGGCTGGCTGCGCAACACATTGAAGATGAAGGCGGCCAGCACCAACGTGGTAATGACGGCAGTCGCATCCAGGATGCGGCGCAGCCGTTTCCAGCGTTTTCTCTGGGGATCGAAAAAAATCTGCTTGTTGGGCATCGTCTGTCTTGTTTCAGAGCGCTTTCCGAATTTACCCGGCACAAAAATGGCAGTGACACATGGCGCAACCCGGGAAATGCCGCACCTTCGCGAAAACCACGGAAACGGTCTACGCTATACAGTACGAATCGTATGGAAGCTGACTCCGTGAGTCAATCGACGGCTATGCGCCCCACGGCTGGCCGGCTGCGTTCGTCAGCGCCGACAGTCTTGGCGCTAGTGGCTGGCGGGCTGCTGCGCATCTGGATGTTCCGGCACTTCTTTGAGGTGAACGGCGACACGCTGATCTATGGCGGCATCGCGAAGAACCTGCTATGGCATGGACGGTACGCGCTCACGGTGGGTTCGGGAGAGATCTATCCCACGCTGATCCGGCTGCCCGGTTATCCGCTCTTTCTGGCTGCCTGCTTCCGGCTGTTTGGAATGGAAAACTACGCCGCCGCAGCTTGGGTGCAGATAGCTCTGGAGCTGGGCGGCTGCCTCTTGCTGGCCGCCATGGTGCGGCGCATTGCATCACCCGCCGCGGCGCAATGCACCTTGTGGCTGGCAGCGCTGTGCCCGTTCACCGCCATTTACTCCGCCAGCCCGTTGACTGAAGCGCTTACGCTCTTCGTCTTGGCGCTGGCTTTGTGGGCGGCCGCACGATTCCAGGACCGGCCCGGTTGGGGATCGGCGCTGTGGTTCACTTTTGCGGTAACCTATGCCGCGCTGCTGCGGCCGGATGGAGCGCTTGCGGCCCTGGCCCTGGCTCCGGCCCTGGTAGTGCTGCGGCGCGGGAAGGGGAAGCAGGAGGCCGCGCTTCAGAGGCCGCGTGTGGCCCGCATGGCCCTGGTGTGCCTGTTCCTGGCCCTGGCTCCCTTTGCTGCCTGGACCTGGCGCAATTGGCAGGTCTTCCACGTCTTTGAGCCGCTGGCGCCGCGCTACGCCACCGATCCCGGCGAGGATACTCATGCGGGCTGGGTATCGTGGGTCAAGACGTGGTCACTGGACTTTGTTTCCACCTACAGCATTTACTGGAATGTGCCGGGGGGACCGCTGGATATTTCGCAACTGCCGAGCCGGGCCTTCGACTCGCCCGCTCAGTGTGCCGAGACCGCTGCACTGGCGGCCGATTATAACCAGAATGACTGGAACCTGACCCCGGAGATGAATGCGCGCTTTGCCCGGCTGGCGAAGGAGCGCAGGGCGGCGCATCCGCTGCGATCCTGGATTTGGCTGCCCCTGGGCCGGGTGACCGATATGTGGCTGCGCCCGCGCGTAGAGAACCTGCCCATCGACCTGGACTGGTGGGTGTATGCGCACCACCATGTCGAGACTCGGTTCAGCTGGGCCTACGCCGGACTGAATGTTCTGTATTTGCTGCTGGGGCTGGCCGGACTTTGTCTGCGCCCGCGGATGTGGCCGTGGATGCTGGCCTATATGGCGCTGCGCAGCGCTCTGCTGCTGACCGTGGAAGCTCCAGAGGCGCGTTACACGCTGGAGTGTTTCCCCATGCTGTTTGTGCTGGGAGGGGTGGCGCTGGGCCGAGTCTGGGTGAAGATCTTCCGGTCGGGGCCGGGGATTAGCTAGCTCCACAGACTGAGAGCCTGTCCAAAAAAACTCGAAGGCAACGCCGGTGCGGGAACAGGGGGCCGACGGGTGATGCTCCCCGCTCTTGCCATCGAACTATCAATACTCCACTCGAATTCCATTATGCGCCGCGCGCACATAATTCAATGCAAAAGGGCAACCGTTCTCAAGAATCGCAGGGGAGAACGCCTCCGGACGAGTTGCAGTATTCGCCGCTGCTCGTTTCTGGACAGGCTCTAAGTCCTGGCCTCGGGGGTCGTGGCGGAGTACAGGGAACAGGTAGATGGCTAAGCGGGGTCCTTATTTTTTTTGGCTC
>Ga0182014_10000724_pt1 | contig 44641 bp, 40 predicted proteins | sample 612S2DmetaG_FD_120489 | JGI IMG/M metagenome (GOLD analysis project Ga0182014, IMG submission 120489) | Permafrost microbial communities from Stordalen Mire, Sweden - 612S2D metaG | ecosystem: Environmental > Terrestrial > Soil > Wetlands > Permafrost | place: Sweden: Stordalen | collected... | reverse complement strand
GGACGTCATGAAGGTCGGCTTCCGCGACATCCGTTGCGTGGAATCCGGTGGTCCGGAGCCAGGCGTTGGTTGCGCCGGCCGCGGCGTCATCACCTCAATCAACTTCCTTGAAGAGAATGGCGCTTATGACGGCGTCGATTACGTCTCCTATGACGTGCTCGGCGACGTGGTCTGCGGCGGCTTCGCCATGCCGATCCGCGAGAACAAGGCGCAGGAGATCTACATCGTCATGTCCGGCGAGATGATGGCCATGTATGCCGGCAACAACATCTCCAAGGGCATCTTGAAATACGCCAATTCCGGCGGCGTGCGCCTCGGAGGTCTGATCTGCAACGAGCGTCAGACCGACAAGGAGTACGAGCTGGCTGAGTCCCTCGCGAAGAAGCTCGGCACCAAGCTGATCTACTTCGTCCCGCGCGACAATATCGTGCAGCACGCCGAACTGCGCCGCATGACGGTCATCGAATACGCACCGGACTGCGCGCAGGCGGAGCACTATCGCACGCTGGCGACCCGGATCCACGCGAACAAGGGGAACGGCATCATCCCGACCCCGATCACGATGGACGAGCTCGAAGACCTGCTGATGGAACACGGCATCATGAAGGCCGTCGACGAGTCCATGGTCGGCAAGTCCGCCGCCGAACTCGCCGCCCTCGGCTGATAAATCAACCGGGCGTCGGTTCCGCCAAGCGGGATCGACGCCCCGTCCCTCCGACCAAAGATTTCATAAGGTGTACCCATGAGCCTGGCGCCAGCTGAAACCATCGAAGAGATCAAGGCCCGGAACAAGGAGCTCATCAAAGAGGTCCTCGAAGTCTATCCGGAAAAAACCGCAAAGCGACGCGCCAAGCATCTCGGCACGTTCGAAGAAGGCAAGTCCGACTGCGGCGTTAAATCCAATATCAAGTCGATCCCCGGCGTGATGACGATCCGCGGCTGCGCATACGCCGGATCGAAGGGCGTCGTCTGGGGCCCGATCAAAGACATGATCCACATCTCCCACGGCCCGGTTGGCTGCGGGCAATATTCCTGGGCCTCCCGCCGCAACTATTATATCGGCACGACCGGCATCGACAGCTTCGGCACGATGCAGTTCACCTCGGATTTCCAGGAAAAGGACATCGTGTTCGGCGGCGACAAGAAGCTCGCCGCGATCATGGATGAAATCCAGGTGCTGTTTCCCCTGAACAAGGGCATCACCGTACAGTCCGAATGCCCGATTGGACTCATTGGCGACGACATCGAGGCCGTCTCCAAGGCCAAGTCGAAGCAATATGAAGGCAAGACCATCGTGCCGGTCCGCTGCGAAGGCTTCCGCGGCGTCTCGCAGTCGCTCGGCCATCACATTGCGAATGACGCCATTCGCGACTGGGTGTTCGACAAGATGGAAGGCAAGCCCGCGCGCATCGAACTGTCCGATTACGATGTCGCCATTATCGGCGATTACAATATTGGCGGCGATGCCTGGTCTTCGCGCATCCTGCTCGAGGAAATGGGCCTTCGGGTCATCGCTCAATGGTCGGGCGACGGCACGATCGCCGAGCTTGAGGCGACGCCAAAGGCGAAGCTGAACGTGCTTCATTGCTACCGTTCGATGAACTACATCTCGCGCCACATGGAAGAAAAATACGGTGTTCCGTGGGTCGAGTATAACTTCTTCGGACCGACCAAGATCGAGGAATCGCTGCGCAAGATCGCCAGCCATTTCGACGACCGGATCAAGGAAGGCGCCGAGCGCGTCATCGCGAAATATCGCGCGTTGACGGAAGGCGTGATCGCCAAGTACCGGCCGCGCCTCGAAGGCAAGAAGGTGATGTTGTTCGTCGGCGGCTTGCGCCCGCGGCACGTCATCGGCGCCTACGAGGATCTCGGAATGGAGGTTGTCGGAACCGGCTATGAGTTCGGACACAACGACGACTACCAGCGCACGACGCATTACGTAAAGGACGGCACGCTGATCTATGACGACGTGACCGGCTATGAGTTCGAAAAGTTCGTCGAGAAGATTCAGCCCGATCTCGTCGGCTCCGGCATCAAGGAAAAATACGTTTTCCAGAAGATGGGCGTCCCATTCCGGCAGATGCACTCGTGGGACTACTCGGGCCCCTACCACGGCTATGATGGCTTCGCGATTTTTGCGCGCGATATGGACATGGCGATCAACTCGCCGGTCTGGAAGCTGACAAAGACGCCTTGGGCCGCCTGAACAACATCACGCCGCGCTCTTTCCTCAAGAGCGCGGCCCCGTCTGCGGAGCAATAGAGGGTTAAAAAATGCCACAGAATCCCGAAAATGTTCTCGACCACATGACTCTGTTCCGTCAGCCGGAATATACGGAGATGTTCGAGAACAAGAAGAAGAATTTCGAAAATCCGGTCGCGGACGCCGAGCTTGAGCGTGTTCGCGAATGGACCAAAACGGACGACTATCGCGAGAAGAATTTTGCGCGCGAAGCCCTGACCGTCAATCCGGCGAAGGCGTGCCAGCCGCTCGGCGCCGTCTTCGCGGCGGTCGGCTTTGAGCAGACGCTACCGTTCGTGCATGGCTCGCAAGGCTGCGTCGCCTATTATCGCAGCCATTTCTCGCGTCATTTCAAGGAGCCGACGTCCTGCGTCTCCTCCTCGATGACGGAAGACGCCGCTGTGTTTGGCGGTCTGAACAACATGATCGACGGCCTGGCCAACACATACAACATGTACAAGCCGAAGATGATCGCGGTTTCAACGACCTGCATGGCCGAAGTCATCGGCGACGATCTCAACGCCTTCATCAAGACCGCGAAAGAAAAGGGTTCGGTTCCGCAGGAATTCGACGTTCCCTTCGCGCACACCCCCGCCTTCGTCGGCAGCCACATCACCGGCTATGACAATGTGATGAAAGGCATCGTCGAGCATTTCTGGGACGGCAAGGCGAGGACCGTTCCGGCTCTGGAGCGCGTCCCGGGCGAGAAGATCAACTTCATCGGCGGCTTCGACGGCTACACGGTCGGCAATCTTCGCGAGATCAAGCGTATCTTCAAGTCGATGGACGTCGACTATACGATCCTCGGCGACAACAGCGACGTGTGGGATACGCCGACGGACGGCGAGTTCCGCATGTATGACGGCGGCACGACCCTCGAAGATGCAGCCAATGCGCTCCACGCCAAGGCCACCATCTCGATGCAGGAATACAGCACCGAGAAAACGATGAAATATATCGAGACGAAGGGTCAAGAGACCGTCTCGTTCAACCATCCGCTCGGGGTGCACGGCACCGACGAATTCCTGATGGCGATTTCCCGCATCACCGGCAAGCCGATCTCCGCCGAACTGACCAGGGAACGCGGACGCCTTATCGACGCCATCGCTGATTCGAATGCGCATATCCATGGCAAGAAATTCGCGATCTATGGCGATCCGGATCTCTGCCTCGGGCTCACGGCCTTCCTGCTTGAGCTCGGCGCCGAGCCGACCCATGTGCTCGCTACAAACGGAAGCAAGCCCTGGGCGGAAAAAGTCGAGAAGCTGTTCGCCACTTCGCCCTTCGGCAAGGACTGCCACGCCTATGCCGGCAAGGATCTCTGGCACATGCGCTCGTTGCTCTTCACCGAGCCGGTCGACTTCCTGATTGGAAACACCTACGGCAAATATCTCGATCGCGACACGGGAACGCCTTTGATCCGCATCGGTTTCCCGATCTTCGATCGCCACCATTACCATCGCTATCCGGTGTGGGGTTATCAGGGCGCAATGAATGTTCTTGTCTGGATTCTCGACAAGATCTTCGACGAGATCGACCGCAACACCAATGTCGTCGCGAAGTCCGACTACAGCTTCGACATCATTCGCTAAAAGCGACTGGCGCGGCGACCTGAACCGCCGCGCCGTCAGCGCTCTCTTCGGATTCGCTGCATCGCGCTTTGAACGCGACAGCTGCGGCTCCGCAAGCAGCGCATGAGTCAAATAGGCAGGAATGTTGCATTGATCTGATCGGCTGGCGCGCTTGGATGTGGTTGAGGGGTCATCCTCGACAAGCGCTGGGCTCCGAATCTTGAAGGAGGTCCGCATGACATCGCTAGCGAACACGGTGCAAGAGGTCTTCAACGAGCCGGCCTGCGCGAAAAACCAGGCGAAATCGGAGAAGGAACGGAAGAAAGGCTGCACCAAGCAGCTGGCGCCCGGGGCCGCTGCCGGCGGTTGCGCTTTTGATGGCGCGAAGATCGCGCTGCAGCCTATCACCGACGTCGCGCACCTCGTTCACGGGCCGATCGCCTGCGAGGGGAACTCGTGGGACAACCGGGGCGCCAAATCGTCCGGCTCACAGCTCTATCGGACCGGCTTCACCACCGACATCAATGAGACCGATATTGTTTTTGGCGGCGAGAAGCGGCTGTTCAAGTCGATCAAGGAAATCATCGACAAATACGACCCTCCCGCGATCTTCGTTTATCAGACCTGCGTGCCGGCGATGATTGGCGACGACATCGGCGCCGTGTGCAAGGCCGCCGCCGAAAAATTCGGCAAGCCGATTATCCCTGTCATTTCTCCCGGATTCGTCGGACCGAAGAATCTCGGCAACAAGCTCGCCGGCGAGGCAATACTTGAGCATGTCATCGGCACGATGGAGCCGGAATATACGACGCCTTACGATATCAACATCATCGGCGAATATAATCTCGCCGGCGAACTGTGGCAGGTGAAGCCGCTGCTCGATGAACTCGGCATTCGCATCCTGTCCTGCATTTCGGGCGACGGAAAATATAAGGAAGTCGCCTGGTCGCATCGGGCCCGGGCCGCGATGATGGTTTGCTCCAAGGCGATGATCAATGTCGCTCGCAAAATGGAGGAGCGTTACGAGATTCCGTTCTTCGAAGGCTCTTTCTACGGCATTGAAGACACCAGCGATTCGCTGCGCGAGATCGCCCGGCTGCTTATCCAGCGAGGCGCCCCTGCCGAGCTGATGGAGCGCACCGAAGTCGTCATCGCCCGCGAAGAAGCGCTCGCGTGGAAGGGCATCGAACCCTATAAGCCGCGTCTTGCTGGCAAGCGCGTACTTTTGATCACGGGCGGCGTGAAGTCTTGGTCCGTTGTAGCGGCGCTGCAGGAAGCCGGCCTTGAACTTGTCGGCACGAGCGTCAAGAAGTCGACGAAAGAGGATAAAGAGAAGATCAAGGAACTGATGGGCCAGGATGCCCATATGATCGATGACATGACGCCGCGCGAAATGTATCGCATGCTGAAGGACGCGCGCGCAGATATCATGCTCTCCGGCGGCCGCTCCCAGTTCATTTCGCTCAAGGCTAAAATGCCTTGGCTCGACATCAATCAGGAGCGCCACCACGCTTACGCCGGTTATGTCGGGATGGTCGAGCTTGTGCGCGAGATCGACAAGGCGCTTCACAATCCGGTTTGGGAGCAGGCGCGCCGCGCGGCGCCCTGGGAGACGAAACCCTCGGAGATGTTCGAGAATTCTGAGCCGGATCTCCCGTCCGCGATCGCGGCGGAATGAGGGCTGTAGCCATGGCGACGGTGCTGAAACCTAAAAAGGCCTGTACGGTCAATCCGCTCAAGATGAGTCAGCCGATGGGCGGGGCCATGGCGATGATGGGCGTCGCCAATTGCATGCCCGTGTTGCACGGCTCACAGGGCTGCACCTCGTTCGGGCTCGTCTTGCTCGTGCGGCACTTTCGCGAGGCGATTCCGCTGCAGACGACGGCAATGAGCGAAGTTGCGACCGTGCTCGGCGGATTTGATAATGTCGAGCAGGCCGTGCTCAATATCGTGAAACGGGCGAAGCCGGCGATCATCGGCATCTGCTCGACGGGCGTCACCGAGACGAAGGGCGACGACGTCGAAGGTTTCATCCAGCTCATCCGCACGCGCCATCCGGAACTGTCGGACGTCGAAATCGTCTATGTTTCGACGCCCGACTTCAAGGACGCCTTTCAGGATGGCTGGGCCAAGACCGTCGCCAAGCTCATCCACGAACTGACGCCGGAGCGGCCAGCCGGCGCGCCGCGCGATCCGGACCGCATCAATGTGCTGGTCGGTTGCCATCTGACGCCGGGCGATATCGACGAGCTTCGGAACATAATCGAGGACTTTGGTCTGAGCCCCGTGTTCCTCCCCGATCTTTCGGGTTCGCTCGACGGGCACATTCCGGACGATTTCACGCCGACGACGCTTGGCGGCACGTCCCTGAACGAGATCGCGACGCTCGGCAATTCCGCTGTCACGCTCGCTATAGGCGAGCAGATGCGCCTCGCCGCAGAAACGCTCGAGAAGAAGACCGGAACGCCTTTCGTACTGTTTGACCGCATGACGGGGCTTGCCCCGAACGATGATCTCATGACCTTTCTCGCCCGGACCAGCCGGCGCGAGGTTCCGGCGAAATATCGAAAGCAGCGCGGACAGCTCGTCGACGCCATGCTCGACGGTCACTTCTTCTTTGGCGGCAAACGCATTGCGATTGGCGCGGAGCCAGATCTGCTTTGGAACATGGCCGGCTGGATGACCGATCTTGGCGCCGTCATCGCAGCCGCGGTCACGACGACGGAATCGCCGCTTCTCGAAAAACTGGCGATTGAAACCGTCCTGATTGGCGACCTCGAAGATCTCGAGGGCGCGGCGAAGGATTGCGATCTTCTCGTCACCCATTCGCATGGTCGCCAGGCGGCTGAGCGGCTGCACATTCCGTTTTTCCGCGCTGGCGTGCCGATGTTTGACAGGCTTGGCGCCGGCCACGAGACGTCGATTGGCTATCGCGCCTCGCGCAACCTGATCTTCGAGATTGGCAATCTCTTTATCGCCAGCGCGCATGAACCGGATCCTGGCAGCTGGCGCACGGAGGCGATAGAATCCGGCATCAAAGCCCAGGCGACGAGGCTCGAAACGTCGAACGAAACAGCAGGAATGGAGGCGTTATGAAAGTCGGATTCGCAACCCAGGATCTGAAGCGGGTCGACGCCCATTTCGGCTGGGCGAAGAACATCGCGGTCTACGAGGTGACGCCCGAAGGCCATTCGTTCGTTGAGGCTTTCGTGTTCGCCGGCGATCTGCAGGAGGATGGCAACGAGGATAAGCTTCAGCCGAAGCTCGATGCGATCAAGGATTGCGCCATTCTTTACGTCGCCGCGATCGGCGGTTCGGGTGCGGCCCGCGTCGTCGCCCAGAATATTCATCCGATGAAAGTCAATCAGCCCGAGGAAATCTCCAGTCTCCTCGACAAGCTGCAGGACGTTTTGAAAGGTTCGCCCCCGCCGTGGCTGCGCAAGGTCATGAGCAAGGGACAAGAACGCAAATTCGAATTCGAAGAAGAGGTTTAAGCAATGTCTGACGCAACAGCCGTCGTTGAAAACGCGGCGATCGACACGCCCTTCGTCAAGGAGCTGATCAAGCAGTGGCGCGCGCAGGACATGCATGGGTCCTGGGATGGCAAGACCGACCTTGATTTGATCTCGCCCTATATCATCGACAAGGAAGCGCGCAAGCAGCTTCCGATCATCGGCGATCCCGATCCAGAAATTCTGTGGCGGGTCGAGCTGTTCTTCAACGCGGTGGGGCTCGCGATCGAGCGCGCGACGGGCTGCATGGTTTCGCCGATGATGAAGATGAGCCACGAAGGCTTCGGCCGTCAGGTGCTCATTGCCGGACGGCTGATCGTCGTCAACAAGCAATTGCGCGACGTGCATCGCTTCGGCTTCCTTTCGCTCGAAAAGCTGGCTGAGGAAGGCACAAAATATGTGCAGCAGGGAATTGAGATGATCGAAAAATTCCCGGACGCCGCCAAATACTGAAACCCGCTTGCGGCGCTCCGGGGCTTGATGCTTCGGAGCGCGCATTACACTGGAGGAAGACGTGAGCTCCATCGACGAAGTGAAGGCCGAGATCAAGAAGCTTTCGCCCAGAGCGACCAATATGAAGATGGCTCTTCACGATCTATCGGAAGATCTGCCGATCAACTGGAACAAGATAATGACAGTCGCGCAGGAGACCTACGACGCCTATGCGGCGCTGGAGGAGGCCCGTCAGCGGCTCAAGGCTCTGGAGGACGCGTGATGACGCATAAGACCCGCGACGGCTCGGAATGGACGCCGTCATATCTCACCGCGATCGACCCCGTGACATGCATCGGTTGTGGGCGCTGCTTCAAGGTTTGCCCGCAAGGCGTGATGACGCTTTATGGAGTCGACGACGAGGGCAAGATACTCGGCGCCGTGACGCAGGACGATGAGGATGATTTCGACGGGGATCTCAATCGCAAGATCATGGCGGTCGAGCATCCGGGCTCATGCATTGGCTGCAATGCGTGTTCGCGCGTCTGCCCGAAGAACTGCCAGACCCACGAGACCGCCGAAAGCATGGCGGCCTGACGCGCCATGGCCGCGATTTTCGCCCAAGGGCTGATCGCCGCGCCGCCGCCAACGATCGATCCCGCCGCCCTTTATCATTCGTTGCGCAGCGAGCCGACGGCCTGTGCGGCGGCGGGGCCTTTTACGGCGCATGCTTTCGCCTGCATCCTCACCATCGGACTCCTCGACGCGCATCGCAACAGCTCGTCACTGGGGCATGCGGTTGGCCTTGGGCGCGACGAACTCGAAGATCTTTTTCGGAACTGGCTGCCAGGCGGCTTCGCCTGCGTCGATCTCCTCGCCGAGCCGGAGAGCGCGGCTTTCGACGATGAGGAAGAGCAGCTTCGCCAGCTCCTCCTCGCGCATCAGGCGAGCGTCTCAGTGGAAGCGCTTTGGCTCACGGCGATGATCACGCGGCGTTCGATGTCTGGCGATCATCTCTGGCAGGACCTCGGACTGCTTGATCGGGACGAACTCAACCGCCTGATGTGGGAGCGCTTTCCGGGCCTCGCGGCGCGCAATGTCGCAAACATGAAATGGAAGAAGTTCTTTTATCGCATGCTTTGCGAACTGGAAGGCTTCACCCTCTGTACGGCGCCGACGTGTCGCGAATGTACCGATTTCGACAATTGCTTTGGCGCTGAAACAGGCGAAAGCGTGCTGGCCCGCATTCGCCTCAACGAGCCGCGCTCGCGCTAGCGTTCTTTCTTTTTTGCGCCGGTCGACGGCCCCCGCGCGCGTTCCAGCGCTTTGTCGCAATCCCGACATTGATTGAATTCAGACACTTCGTCGGCGATGTCGTAACAAACGTAATTTCAACAACTTATCTCATGGCATGGCACTTGCGATTACCCTGGCGAAGGCTTCGATAAACGCAAAGGAATTCCACCATGATCCAGTTGACGGATGGAGCGCTGAGCGCGGTGCGGTCGGCGATTGAGGGCGCCGGCCAGCCGGTCGAAGGCCTCCGCATCATGGTCGAGCCGGGCGGCTGCGCCGGTATGAAATACATGATGGGGCTTGTTTCCGACATCAACCCGACCGACGTCGTCGTCGAACGCGACGGCGTCAAGGTTTACGTTGACGAACCAAGCCTGCAGCATTTGTCGGGAACGACCGTCGATTTCGTCGTCGGTCTGGAAGGCGCCGGCTTCACCTTCGACAATCCGCTCGCGACATCGAAATGCTCCTGCGGCAAGTCTTTCGGCTGAAAAGGCGCTGGCGATGTGGGACTACAGCGACACGGTCAAGGATCATTTCTTCAATCCGAAGAACGCCGGCGTGCTGGCTGACGCGAACGCGGTCGGCGAGGTCGGCGGGATCGCCAGCGGCGATGCGCTGAAGCTGATGCTGAAGGTCGATCGCGTGACGCAGGTCATTCTTGACGCACGCTTCCAGACATATGGCTGCGGCTCGGCGATAGCCGCGTCCTCGGCGCTGACGGAACTGATCATCGGCAAGACGCTTGAAGAGGCCCAGACCCTGTCCAACCAGGATATTGCTGATTTTCTGGGCGGCCTGCCGCCGGAGAAAATGCATTGCTCGGTGATGGGCTATGAGGCCCTGCAAGCGGCGGTCGCCAATTTCAACGGCGAGGTCTGGAGCGGCGGCCGCGAGGAAAGCGTCGTGGTCTGCAAATGCTTCGGCATTGGCGAGGGCGTCATCGCGCGCGCCATTCGAATGAACAGGCTGACCACCATGGAAGAGGTGACGGCCTATACCAAAGCCGGGGGCGGCTGCCTGACATGCTCGGACCGGCTTGAAGAGATTCTCGTGCGCACGAATGAGGAACTTGTCGCCGACGGAAGGCTCGCCGCGCGCGACGCTTACCGTCCGGCCGCCGTCGCGAAGGAGGTCGCGGCGACGCCCCGGCCGATCGCTGCGGCGCAGCCTGTGAAGGCCGCGCCCGTGCAGATTTCGCCCCTCGCGCCAAAGTCGGAGTCGTCGGTTAGCGCGGGAATGACGAATCTGCAGAGGATCAAGTTGATCCAGGAGGCGATCGAGGAGTTGCGCCCGTTCCTGAAGAAGGACGGCGGAGATTGCGAGCTTGTCGATGTCGATAACGCCAGCGTCTTCGTGAAACTTTCGGGCGCCTGCGTCCTCTGCCGGATGGCGAGCGTCACGATCTCCGGGATTCAGGAGCGTCTCGTAGCCAAGCTCGGCGCACCCGTGCGCGTCATTCCGGTTGGCAAGGGCGCCCATTGAGGAGTCGATCATGAAAGCGGTCTATCTCGACAATAATGCAACGACCCGCGTCGACACCGCCGTGGTTGAGGCGATGCTGCCGTTTTTCACGGAGCAGTTCGGCAACGCCTCGTCCATCCACGCTTTCGGCTCGAGCGTCAGCGGCGCGCTGAAGAGCGCACGCAAGCAGCTCCAGGAGCTTCTTGGCGCGGCTCACGACCATGAAATCATCTATACCTCGGGCGGCACCGAAAGCGACAACACCGCGATTCTGTCCGCGCTCGAGGCGCAGCCAGGTCGCGATGAAATCGTGATCAGCAGGGTCGAGCATCCGGCCGTTCTCTTTCTCTGCCAACATCTCGAAAAAACCGGTCGCGCCAAGGTTCACTATATCGGAGTCGATTCCTTCGGGCGGCTTGATCTCGACGCCTATCGCGCCGCGCTTTCGGACAAGGTCGCTGTCGCCTCGATCATGTGGGCGAATAATGAAACGGGGACGATCTTTCCTGTCGAAGGACTCGCTGATCTCGCTAAAGGCGTTGGCGCGCTGTTCCATACCGACGCCGTGCAGGCCGTCGGCAAGGTTCCGGTCTCCCTCAAGGACAGCTCGATCGACATGCTGTCGCTATCAGGCCACAAGCTCCACGCTCCGAAAGGCATAGGCGCTCTCTACGTCAAGCGCGGCGCGCGCTTCAAGCCGGCGGTTCGCGGCGGCCATCAGGAGCGCGGCCGGCGCGCCGGCACGGAAAATGTTCCCGGCATCGTCGGGCTTGGCAAGGCGGCGGAACTCGCGGTTTCGCGCCTCGCCGAAGAGCAGGGGCGCGTCAGGGAACTGCGCGACCGTCTGGAAAAGGCGATCGTTCAGCGCGTGCCGAATTGCTTCGTCAATGGCGATCCGCATGACCGCCTGCCGAACACCTGCAATGTCGCATTCGAGTTTGTCGAGGGCGAAGCGATTTTGCTGCATCTCAATCGCGCCGGAATCGCAGCTTCGTCCGGTTCGGCCTGCGCGGCCGGCTCGATGGAGCCGAGCCACGTCCTGCGCGCCATGGACCTCAATCCGAACGCCTTGCATGGGGCGGTTCGCTTCTCGCTGTCGCGCGACAACAGCGTCGAGGATGTCGATCGGGTAATCGAGGTTCTCCCCTCGATCATCGACAAGCTGCGCGCGCTGTCGCCCTTCGGGGCCGACGCGGATAAGGGCGCCCCCGAATTCAAGCCCCAATACGCGTGAGGCGTCCGATGTTGGCCGAGTCCCCCCGCATCTTCATCAACGACACGACGCTGCGCGATGGCGAACAAGCGCCTGGCGTCGCCTTCTCTGCGCGTGAGAAGCTCGCGATCGCGCGGGAACTCGCAGCCGCCGGCGTCGATGAGATCGAGGTCGGAACCCCGGCCATGGGCGCTGACGAAATCGAAGCCATCGCCGCCGTCGTGGCGGACGGCCTGCCTTGCCGCAGCGTGGCGTGGTGCCGTTTGACCAAAGCCGATGTCGACGCTGCGCTTGCGGCCGGCGTCGCACATGTGAATATTTCAGCGCCAATGTCGCGCCTTCAGATGAAGGTCAAGCTCGGCGCCGATGTCGATGACGTCGCGTTGCGCGTTCACTCGGTCATCGGCTACGCGATTGATCGCGGCCTCACGGTCGCTCTTGGCGGCGAAGATTCCTCGCGGGCCGATCCGCGCGACATCGGCCGCATCGCCCGCGCCGCGGCGGCGGTGGGGGCGACGCGGCTGCGCTTCGCAGATACGCTCGGCCTGCTCGATCCTTTCAGCACCTTTGACGCGGTGAAGCGGGTTCGGGAGGAAACCGATCTGCCGCTAGAATTCCATGGTCACGACGATCTTGGCCTCGCCACAGCCAACACGCTCGCAGCGATCCGCGCCGGGGCGAATTGCGCCAGCGTGACGGTGCTCGGGCTCGGCGAGCGCGCGGGCAACGCAGCGCTCGAAGAAGTCGTGATGGCGCTCGGCCACGCTGTCGCCGGCTGGTCCGAAATCGATCCGCTCCGCCTGCGGCAGCTGGCGCGCCTTGTCGCCGACGCCGCTGACAGGCCGATTGCAGGCGCCAAGGCGATCGTCGGCGCCGACATCTTCACCCATGAATCCGGGATACATGTCGCGGCGCTCATGAAGGACGTCCGCACGTATCAGGGCATCGATCCGGCGACGCTCGGGCGGCGAAACAAAGTCGTCATCGGCAAGCATTCGGGTCTCTCGGCGATTACCGGACTATGCGCGGAACTCAGCGTCGATATCGATCGCGAACAGGCGGCGCAGGTTCTCGTTCTCGCCAAGCGTCGCGCGCGTCTCAACAACCGTCCCCTCGGACGCGCCGACGTTGCGCGACTCATCGAGGAAGTGCGGGGCGGATTGAAGCATTCGATCGCCGCAGCCAACCGTGTGGGAGCGCCGGCATGAGCCTCGCGACATTGGCTCCGGCCGACCGCCCCGCCGAGCGTAGTCTGTGGCGCATGATGTGGCGCGACATCACCTGCGTCCACCAGCGCGATCCGGCGGCGCGAAACACCTTCGAGGTCGCGCTGCTTTATCCTGGCGTTCACGCCATCATCTGGCACCGGCTCGCCCACCGTCTGTGGACAGGCAATTCGAAATTTCTTGCGCGCAGCCTCTCGTTTCTGGCGCGATTCCTGACCAACGTCGACATTCATCCGGGCGCGACGATCGGCGAGCGGTTCTTCATCGATCACGGCGCCGGCGTCGTGATCGGCGAGACGGCGATTGTGGGCGATGACGTGACGCTCTATCACGGCGTGACGCTCGGCGGCTCGTCCTGGTCGCCCGGCAAGCGGCATCCGACCGTGGAGGATGGCGTGTTGATTGGCGCCGGCGCCAAGATCCTCGGCAACATCACGATCGGCCGCAACTCGCGGATCGGAGCCAACTCCGTCATCATCGAGGATATCGCGCCTGAAGCGACCGTCGTCGGCATACCGGGGCGTCTCGTCCGCAAGGCCCGCAGAGGGTCTGGCCCCGACGGCCGCATCGATTTGGAGCATCACCTCATTCCGGATCCGGTCGCCGACGCGATGTCAATTCTCATCGACCGCATCGCATTTCTCGAGGCGCGCCTCGGGCATCTGCAGCAACGCGTTGGAGTCGGCGCCGCCGGCAAGGCGCACAGACATCAGCAACACGAGGAAGACGTGCTATGAGCGCTCTCGAGCAATTGCGCAAACTCTCATCCGCCGAAGATTTCTTCGACGCGCTGGGCGTAGGTTACGATCCCGCGGTCCTGCGCGTCGCGCGGTTGCACATCTTGCGTCGCATGGGCGAATACCTCTATCACAGCGGCGCCGGGACCGGCACCGACGATGAGGTCTGGCTTGCGTGCCGCGTCTTTCTGGAAAACGCCTACAATGATTTCGTGGCGTCCTCGCCGATCGAGCAGCGCGTATTTAAAGTGCTGAAGGACGCCGTCAAGCCGAAAGAAGAGCCGCAAAAGCCCTTCGTTTCGCTTAGCACGCTTACGGTGACGCGCGAGCCCGAGAGAACTGAATCGCGCTGATCGAGTTGGAGGTTTAGTCGTCATGCATATCCTCGTCTGCATCAAACAGGTGCCGGACAGCGCCCAGATCCGGATCAATCCGGTGACTCAAACGATCATGCGCCAGGGCGTGCCGACGATCATCAATCCGTATGATCTCTTCTCGCTCGAAGAAGCCTTGCGGCTCCGCGATACGCTCGGCGGCGAAGTCACCGTTCTCACCATGGGACCGCCGATGGCGGCCGATTCGCTGCGCAAGACGCTGGCCATCGGCGCTGACCGCGCTGTTCTTCTGACCGACCGTTCCTTCGCGGGGTCGGATACGCTGGCGACGAGCTATGCGTTGGCGCAGGCGATCCGAAAGATTGGCGAACTGTTCGGCAAGCCGGACCTCGTTTTCGCCGGCAAGCAGACGATCGACGGCGATACGGCGCAGGTCGGTCCCGGCGTCGCCAAGCGGCTCGACCTCCTGCAACTCACCTATGTGTCGAAAATCTCCGAATGCGATCCGGAAAAAGGCGAGATCGTCGTCGAGCGCCGCTCGGAAGGCGGCGTGCATGTTCTGAAAACGAAGCTGCCCTGCCTCATCACCATGATGGAGGGCTCCAATGTGGTCCGTCGCGGCGCCATGAAGGATGCGCTGCGGGCGGCGCGGGCCGAGATCGTGACCTGGAGCGCCAAAGAAGCCGGCATCGAGGACATAACCAAATGCGGACTTAAAGGTTCGCCGACCGTCGTCAAGAAGGTCTTCGCGCCGCCGCCGCGATCGGAGCGCGCCATTCTCGTCGAGCCGGGCGATACCGCCTCGCAAGCCGCCGAAAGCCTGATCGATACCCTGTTCAAGCGCCAGCCCACGCTCGAACAGGACCTGGCTAAAACCGCCGCAGAATATTGAGGAGCCCGACATGAACGACAAGCCAGCCGCCCCCGCGCCGGCGCCGAGCCGGGCTTCCATGAAGAAAGAGCTGCCGGAGCATTTCCGCGGCTACAAGCACGTTTGGGTTCTCGTCGAGATCGAGCGCGGCGTCGTCCATCCGGTCTCGTACGAACTGCTCGGCGCCGGCCGCAAGCTCGCCGACAGTCTCGGCGTCGAACTGGCCTGCGTCGTGCTCGGCGCGCCGGGAGAGGCGATAAACCAGGCGGCGCGCGAAGCTTTCGCCTATGGCGCGGATGTCGCTTATCTCGTCGAAGATGAAATTCTCGCCGATTATCGCAACGAACCCTTCTCCAAGGCGATGACGCAGCTCGTCAACGCCCACAAGCCCGAAATTTTGTTGATGGGCGCGACGACGCTCGGACGCGACCTCGCCGGCTCGGTGGCGACCACGCTGCTGACAGGGTTGACGGCCGACTGTACGGAGCTCGCGGTTGACGCCGATGGGTCGCTGGCTGCGACGCGGCCGACCTTCGGCGGATCGCTCCTTTGCACGATCTACACCTTGAACTATCGCCCGCAAATGGCGACCGTGCGGCCGCGTGTGATGCCGATGCCCGAGCGCGTCGAAGGGCGCGAGGGACGCGTCATCAGATTCAAGCCTGATCTCGACGAGGAGAGCATCCTCACCAAGATCCTGAAATTCGTGCCCGACAGGGACACCTCGAAATCCAATCTCGCCTATGCCGACGTCGTCGTCGCCGGTGGCCTCGGCCTGCAGAGCCCCGAGAATTTTCAGCTCGTGCGCAATCTCGCCAGCGTGCTCGGCGCCGAGTTCGGGGGCTCCCGGCCATTGGTGCAGAAGGGATGGATCGGCTCCGATCGGCAGATCGGCCAAACGGGCAAGACGATTCGGCCGAAACTCTACATTGCGGCGGGCATTTCCGGAGCCATTCAACATCGCGTCGGCGTCGAAGGCGCGGATTGCATCGTCGCGATCAACACAGACAAGAACGCGCCGATTTTTGGCTTCGCCCATATCGGGATTGTCACCGACGCTGTCCGGCTCCTGCCGGCTCTCACCGAAGCCTTCCGGAAACGCCTGTCGCCGCATAGCCGCGACCGGCTCGCAGGCTGAGCCTTGAGGAGATTGAAATGATCGAGGAAAGATTCGACGCAATCGTGATCGGGGCCGGCATGGCCGGCAACGCCGCTGCGTATACGATGGCCGCGCGCGGCCTGAAAGTCCTGCAACTTGAGCGTGGTGAATATCCCGGCTCGAAGAATGTGCAGGGCGCGATTCTTTACGCGGACATGCTCGAGAAGATCATTCCGAATTTTCGCGAGGACGCGCCGCTGGAGCGCCATCTGATCGAGCAGCGCTTCTGGATGATGTCGGACCGCTCGCATACCGGGATGCAGCACCGATCCGACGATTTCAACGAGGAAAAGCCCAACCGCTACACCATCATCCGCTCGCAGTTCGATCGCTGGTTCTCGAAGCAGGTGCAGGGGAAGGGCGCCGTCGTCATCTGTGAAACGACAGTTACCGAACTCGTCCGGAACAGCGATGGCAAGGTGATCGGCGTGCGCACCGATCGCGACAGCGACGTGATCTTTACCGATGTCGTCGTTCTCGCCGAGGGCGTCAGTGGTCTTCTTGGCACCCGCGCGGGCCTGCGCCCGACGCCGAAGCCCGACCATGTCGCGCTCGCTGTCAAGGAAATGCATTTCCTGCCGCAAGAGACGATCGAGGCGCGCTTTAATCTGCGCGGCGATGAAGGCGTCGTCATCGAAGCTGTTGGCTCCATCTCGAAAGGGATGACCGGCATGGGCTTTATCTACACCAACAAGGAAAGCCTCTCGCTCGGCATCGGTTGCCTCGTTTCAGACTTCGCGGAGAAAGGCGAAACGCCGTACGGCCTCCTTGAAGCCTTCAAGAAGCATCCCTCGGTCGCGCCGCTGATTCAGGGCTCCGAGGTGAAGGAATATGCCGCGCATCTTATTCCGGAGGGCGGCTACAAGGCGATCCCGGAGCTCTTCGGCGACGGCTGGGTCGTCGTCGGCGACGCGGCGCAGCTCAACAATGCGATCCATCGCGAAGGCTCAAATCTTGCGATGACGTCGGGGCGCATCGCGGGTGAGGCGATCTTCCAGGTGAAATCCCGCCGCGATCCGATGACCAAGGCCAATCTCGCCTTGTACAAGAAAATGATCGACGACAGTTTTGTGATGAAAGATCTGAAGAAATACAAGGATATGCCCGCGCTTCTGCATACTAATTCGAAGAATTTCTTTCTCACCTATCCGGATCTTGTGTCGAAGGCGATGGACAATTTCCTGCGCGTCGACGGCGCGCCGAAGGTCGAGAAAGAGAACGCCTCGATACGTTCATTCATCAAGCAAAGGTCGCTGCTCGGTCTCTTCGGAGACGCCTTCAAGCTGGCGCGGGCGTGGCGCTGACAAACAATTCGCAAGGGAGATTGATCATGGCCACGGAATTCGCGCGGGTCGAAGAGAAGCTCTACCAGAATCGCTATATCGTCGATGCCGGCAAGCCGCATATTGTAATAGAGCCGCATACGACTCCGTCCAAGAATTTGCTGGCGATGACCAAAGTATGTCCCGCGGGCTGCTATGCCGAGAATGATCTTGGACAGGTGGAGATCATCGCCGACGGCTGTCTCGAATGTGGAACATGCCGCATTCTCCTCGAACCGACCGGCGAAATCACCTGGAGCTTCCCGCGCGGCGGATTTGGCGTCCTGTTCAAGTTCGGATGAACCGGTCGCCGAAGACCTGTAGTTTCATGAGCCGGGCAGCCCGAACGCTACGCTTGAACGCGTTTGCCCGCTGGCGTCGTGTCGGAGCATGAGCGCTCGAGATCAACATCAGTCATGCTTGGCGCCTCTTGCCTCATGAGCTGATCTGGAAAGAGACCGTGTCGAACGCGCGGGCGGCAAGCCTGAACGAGGGTTCGCGCGCGTTGACAGATAGCGATGCGGCCGCACGCGAAGGGGTTCCGTCGGCGCCGCGAGCGCATCAAAAAACACGCTGATTAAGCCCGTGCTCCTGGACCTTGCTGCGCGCCATCGCCGCAGCGGATCCACGCAAGCCTTTTCGCCGGCGAAAACCATCGGATAGTTTAGTGTCGCCTCGTTTGAAACGCCGTGATGCTTCATCACGGCTTCGACCGGTTTGCGCAAAGTCAATGCGACTGGCGAAAGCTCGGAGACAATACAAACTACTCGATTCTATAAGGAAATAACGCATGCCCGTGGTTACTTTCAGATCGCCGATAGCCAGAGATAAACGCGTGTACGCGACAGCGGGGGACACCCACACGATTCTCGCGCTCGCGCGCACCAATAGCGTCCAAATTCCCTTTGAGTGTGAAGAGGGCGAATGCGGATCCTGCCTGATCAGAGTGGAGTATGTTGACGGCAAGCCGAAGATGGCGATTGCTCTAACTGAAAAAGAAAAGGTCAAGCTGCGCGAACTCGGCAAGATCACCGAAGAGCAGATCAAGGACGCGGAAGTGAATGACGTGGCGCCGCCCTATCGGCTCGCCTGTCAGTTCATCGCGCGCGAGGAGGAGATCATCATTCACTACACTGGCGAACCGGGCGGCGCCTGATCTTTTGATGAAGCGCCATTACGCCGCTGCGCGGCATCTTGTTGAATAAGGCTGCGACATGCAATCCGTCGAAGAGTTTCTCGCCTACGCCGTAAAGCTTGAGGAGGAGGCCGCGCTCCGTTTTGGCGAGTTAGCCGACGTGATGCAGTCCTGCGGCAACTGCGACGTCGGCAAGTTGTTCCGGCGTCTTTCGGACTATTCGAGGCTTCATCTCGCGGATGCGAAAGCAAGGTCTGGCTATCGCGACATCCCCGATCTAAAGCCGGGCGAATTCGACTGGCCGGATTTCGAGAGCCCGGAGTCGGCCGCTATCTGGGCCGCCGATCCATTCATTGGCCGCGAGCAGGCGCTCGAAATTGCGCGCGACGCTGAACAGGCGAGTCTCGATTATTACCGGAAAGTTTTCGAGACGACCGCCGATCCCGAAATCAGGGTTCTGGCCAAGGAATTCGCCGAGGAGGAGACGGAACACGTCACCGAAATTGAAAAATGGATCGTCGCCCACAAGTTGGGCGCGCCGCTCCCTGTCGATCGCTGACTGTGAGCTTTCCGATCAGATTTTCACCAATCTGGTTGAAGGGAATATGCTTGCCCTATGACTTTTTGCGCTGAAGAGGCAAAAAGGAACCGCCGGGAGGGGAGCGCTCCAGAATCATGAACAGGCTCGACTTAACGAGCGGTGCGGGATGCGGGTGGAAAGGCGGCCGCTTGGGGCGTGGCGCTCAAATCGATCGTGCGGGCGGCCGCGGCGTACGCAAGGCGCATCGGGACAGCCGCGCTACACGAAAGCCGATGCGCCGACCTTAGCGCCAAATCACGGTTCCGCCCCATCGCGTGCGGAACTGGCTTTGCGACGTCGCCGAGCAAGGTCTTGGGTGAGGCGGAAGTTAAGCTTGGCTATTTGCTCGGTTACCCGAGACGTTTGCAGAGAAGCTTGTTTAACGAGGGATCTATCCCAGATCCGGATCTATGCTAAATGTGCATAGTTCTTATGCCATATCAGGGTCATTGTGTCGTAATGCCGATAAGCATATTGGCGGCTCCTGAAATCCGGCTCGGATCGAACGGAGAGGCAATTTGCGGCCCGTGCGCCTCTGATCGCGGCGCGATGCTGCCAGCCCGTCATTTCTAAAGTTCGATTATCGTTTCTCAACGCAGGCCGGAGATTACGGTATGGACGAAAGCGGCCATGCCGCTGCAGGCGGGAAAACTTCGGCAGAGCCGGCGCTTGAGCGCGACGGGACCACGCTGGAAAATGCCGTCCTGCTAGAGCAGATCCGCGTGCTTTACGAGACGCATGCGATCGTCTTCGTCAATATCGTCAACGCCTGCCTTACGGCTTACGTGCTGCGCGGCCTTTTGCCGGGCGGAGTCTTCGTTGGTTGGGTCGGGCTGTTCTGCATCGTTGTACTGGCGCGTTTCCTCGATTACCGGCGTTATCTGCGAGCGCCGCCGCAAGCGGAATCGGCCGCAGCCTGGGGCTGGCGCTACGCCGCCGGCGCGACAGCGACGGGATGTCTTTGGGGGCTGACCGCAGCGGTCATCCTGATTACGCCGGATCCGGCCGATCACGCGTTTATCGCCTTCATCATCGGAGGCATGATGGCTGGCGCCGTTGCTGGCGAGTCGGCCTTTTTACCAGCGCTCATCGGATTCGCCGCGCCCGCCGCGCTGCCTGTGAGCGCCGCCTTTTTCGCGCGCGGAGACCCGCTGTCGATCGTCATGGGGTTCATGATCGTGGCATTCGCCGTCGCGCTCGGTCTAGTGGGTCTTCGCGCCAATCGCTGGATCGCTTCGATCGCTCGCCGCGAGATCATGCAGAGGGATCTCGCTGCCGATCTTGCGCGCCGGATCGCTGAAGGTCGGACAGTCGAGCGAGAGCTGCACCGCAGCGATGGAATTTTGCGGGCGGTCGCCGCGAGCGCGGCCGAAATGCTGCGTTCGTTCGACTTCGATCACTCCATCCCGAAGGTGCTGGAATTGATCGGCCGGTCGATGGGCCTGTGCACCGTTCAGCTATACGCGAACGATGGGGCTGAAAATTTCGGCCTCTTCATGCGCCACGTGTGGAACGGGCCTGGCGCGACGCCGGTGATCGGAAAGGGCGATCTCTGGCGGTCCGCCAAAACGGAAGCCTCGGTTTCCATCCCGGCTTTACTTGCGCAAGGAAAAGCGCAGTTCATCAGCTCAGACGAGGTTGACGAACAGATCCGGGGATTCCTCGACGCCTGCGGCGCCCCTTCGTTTCTTCTGGTTCCGGTTTTCGTCGGCGTGAGTTGGTGGGGAGCCGTCGGCGTCGGCGATGGCGCGGCTCGGCGCACGTGGTCAAATGTCGAGATCGATGCGCTTCGCACTCTCGCGGACATCATCGGCGCTTCGATCGCCCATGCCCGCGACCTTGCCGAGATCGCGGACGCCAGCCGCATCGTCGAGAACAGCTCGACCATCCTTTATCGGCTTGAGCCGAAGTTCCCTTTCGCGATCACATATATGTCCCGGAACATCGACCGGTACGGCCACAGCCAAAGCCAGCTGCTGTCCGCGTCGGGCGGGTATCTCGATCTGTTCCATCCGGACGATCGTCCGTCGGTCCTCGACAATCTCACCGATATCGTTGCGGGCAAAACAACGGAAACCGCCAGCGACGTCCGGATTCGTTCGATGACCGGAGGCCCCGGCGCTCACATCTGGATCGAGAACCGCACGCATCCCGTCTGGAACGGCGATCGTCGGCTCATCGCTCTTGAAGGGATTCTCATCGACATCAACGACCAGAAGCTTGCGCAAGCGGAAACCGCGCGCCTGAGCAGCACGGATCTGCTCACGGGGCTGCCTAATCGCATGGCGAGCATCGAATGGCTACAGAAGGCGTTCGTAGAGGGGAAGGAAGAGGGCAAGCCCTTCTCCATCCTCTATCTCGATCTCGACAACTTCAAAGACATCAATGAGACGCTTGGCCATTCGGCCGGCGACGACTTGCTCAAGGCGGTGGCGCAACGACTGGTCGGCGTATTGCGTGAGGGCGGTCGGATCGCCAGGATTGGCGGCGACGAATTTGCGATCCTGTGCGACGTGTCGGATCGCGCCGTCGTCGGCGCGCTCGCGGGCAGGATCATCGCCGCGATTTCCGCGCCGCAATCGATCGGCGGAAGCCTCCTGCGCGTGACGGCGAGCGTCGGCATTTCGGTTTACCGGGACGAATTGACCAAGCCCGAGGACATGATGCGCGAGGGGGATCTCGCCCTTTACGAAGCGAAGGCCGCCGGCCGCGACAAATATGCCTTCCATTCCGAGGCGCTCGACCTCGCCGTGCGGGAGCGCGTGACCTTGGTCGACGAACTCCGGGCAGCGCTCGATCATGGCGAGTTCGAAGTCTATTATCAGCCACAGGTCGATGCGCCGACGCGAAAAATTGTCGGCGTCGAGGCGCTGCTGCGCTGGAATCACCCGCGCCGCGGCCTCCTCACGCCCGGATGCTTTATTGCGGTCGCAGAGAAGACCGGAATGATCGGTCCAATCGGGCAGTGGGTGCTGACCGAGGTCCGCCGGCAGTTGCGGGTCTGGAACAGCGAGGGGATCGCTCCGCCGATCACCGGCGTCAATGTGTCGGCCGCCCAGCTGATTGCGCCCGCCGATTTTTTGCGCGATCTCATGCAGGGACTAAATGCTGATCAACTGGATCCTCGCAGTCTCGAACTCGAGCTGACCGAATCCCTTCTCATGGACGCGACCCTCGGCCATGGCGACTTCGTGAGCCAGCTGCGGGCGCGCGGCGTACGAATTGCGATCGACGACTTCGGCACCGGCTATTCGTCGCTCGAATATCTGCTCTTGTATCGCGTCAGCCGCATCAAGATCGCGCAGCAGTTCGTCAGTGGGCTGCCCGGCGATTCCGGCAGCGCGGCCATCGTGCGCGCCACAATTGGCCTCGCGCAGGAATTCGGCATCGACATCATCGCGGAAGGCGTCGAGACCGCCGCCCAACTGGAGTTTCTCGTTGGCGCCGGCTGCCAGTGCGTCCAGGGCTTTTACTTCAGCCGTCCCGTACCGGCCGCGCAGGCGGCCTTGCTGCTGCGCCAAGGCGTGCTCGCGCCAGCCGCCGAGCGCGAATCGGCTGCGCCTTTGACCGATTGATTTTTCACCGATTGATTGTGGTCGCCCATCGGCACCCGTTTGACGAGAAGCGCTTCGCGCGTGATTGGAGTCAATGCCAGCCATCAAAGGATGCGTCATCCCTGAGAATCTCAAGCAAACCGGCGATGCATCGCAAGATGGAAAAGGGGACGAAATGGAAATGGACGGCCGGGCTCTGATCCAGACAGCTCAGTCCTGCGCTCCCGAAGCACGCGACGCCGCGCGCGAATTTCATGCCGCTGTAGCGCAGCCGGATATGGCGCTGGTTATTTTTTTCTGTTCGCATGAATATGATCTGGACGCGCTTGCGGGCGAAATGAGGCGCTTATTTGCTGGCGTTCAGGTTGTGGGTTGCACGACGGCCGGTGAAATCGGCCCCGCCGGCTACAGGGACAACAGCCTTGTTGGCGCGAGCTTTCCCGCAGCAAGTTTTCACGCCGTGAGCGGCGCCATCCATTGCCTGCAGCAATTCGACTCCGCCACGGGTAGCGCGCTCGTGGCGGACTTGCTGGGAAGGTTGGAAAAACTTGCGCCGCAAGCCGGAGCAGCGAACAGCTTCACAATGATGCTGATTGACGGCCTTTCCTTGCGCGAAGAGCCGGTGACGCTCGCGTTGCAGAAGGCCTTGGGCGCCCTACCGCTGATCGGAGGCTCTGCTGGCGATGGCCTGCGTTTTGGCGGCGCGTGCGTCTATTTTGAGGGGAGCTTTCACACAGACAGCGCCGCGATCACCGTGGTCACCACGCGGTTCCCGTTCAAGCTATTCAAAACGCAACATTTTGTCGCTACGGACGAAAGAATGGTCGTGACCGAGGCCGACGCGGCTCATCGCATTGTGAAGGAAATCAACGGACTGCCGGCTGCCCCCGAATACGCGCGAATCCTGCGCATGGATGTCAGGGATCTCGATCCAAACCGCTTTGCCGCCTGGCCAGTTGTGGTGCTCATTGATGGCGCCCCCTTTGTCCGCGCCATCCAGAAAGCCAATCCCGATGGCAGCCTGACGTTTTTCTGCGCCATCGAGAGGGGGCTCATTCTCCGGGTGGCGAAGGGAATCGATCTGCTCGCCAATCTGGAGCAGGTCTTTACCCAGATAAGAGCAGAAATCGGCGCGCCGCAGTTCGTGCTCGGCTACGACTGCGTTCTCCGCAAGCTGGATCTTTCTTCGCACCTTCTAAAGGATCGCGCCGCCGAGATTTTCAGGCGAAACAATGCAATAGGATTCAACACGTACGGCGAGCAGTTCAACGGCCTCCACGTCAACCAGACGCTCGTCGGAATCGCCATTGGCGCCGGGCAAACGGAGACCGAATATGCTTGACCCCCAATCGCCTGTCTCCAGTCCGAGCGAGCGCGATTTGAAGGATGAAGTCGTCCGTCTGAACAAGGTTGTTCAGGCGCTCATGGATCGCGCGGAACGCGTCGCCATGGAGGAGACTTCCGATTACAGCCTATTCCAGACCTCGGTCATGCTGGAGCAAAGAGTGCGCGAGCGCACGGCCGAATTGGAAAGATCGCTGGCAAGGAACGAGCAAATCAATCAAGCGCTCGGCGAGTCGGAAGAGCGGTTCCGTCTTTTGAGCGAGAAAGCGCACCACGCGTTCATCATGGCTGACGCCGAAGGCAAGGTGCGGTTCTGGAACTCCGCGGCCGAGCGCATTTTCGGCTACGCGCCCGCGGAGATTTTGGGGCGGCGGATGCACGAGGTTCTCACGCCCGAACGCTTTCGCGACGAGGCGGCCGAAGCCTTCTTGCAATTCGCAAAGACCGGAATCGGCGAGGCGTTGAACAAAACGCGCGAGGTCGCGGCGCTGCGCAAGGATGGCTCGGAATTTCCAATTGAGCTGGCGATATCAGGGGTTAAGATTGGCGGCGCCTGGCATTCGATCGCCGTCATCCGCGACATCACCAAGCGCACGCGTCTTTTTGCGGAAACGGAGTATCGCAGCAGGCTCCTTCATGCGGTTTCGCTCGCGGCCAAGGAATTGTTGACCACCTCGACGATCGAGGTGGCAATGGCGAAGGTGCTTGCGGCGATTGGGGAGGCCATGCGGGCTGATCGCATGCTCGTCCTCGAAGTCCGGTCCAGCGGGGGCGCGGCAGCCGGATCCGCACTGCGATACTATTGGCAATCGCCCGCGGCGCCCGCGATTCCCGATTTCGAGCAAATGGATCAGAGTGAATTTGAAGCGGACCCCTGGTTTGCGCCTCTCCAGGAAGGGAGGGCTGTTGCGAGCCTGCCGGCCGCCATGCCAGAGGGCGTGGTCAAGGCCATGTTGCTACGCCTCGGAATCGAGTCGAGTCTCGACGTACCTATCGTCGTCGATGGCAAATACTGGGGCCGCGTCTGTTTCGACGACTGCCGGACGGCCCGGGAATGGACGTTTGTCGAGATCGATATTTTGCGAACCGTCGCGGATCTGATCGGCGGCGCGATCATCCGCGAGCGCTATGTCCGGCAACTCAAGGACGCGAACACGATCGTCGAGTCGAGCCCGACAATTCTCTTCCGGCTGCGCGGCGACCCGTCGCTGCCCCTGATCTATATTTCGCACAATGTGACCATGTACGGCTACGATCCGGCCGCGATGATCGCCTCGCCCGGGTTTTACCAGACCATAATTCACCCCGAGGATTCGCCAAGGATAATGGAGGCATTGACGGGGCTGGCGATGGAGGGAGGCGCTCAGTCGGAAGCCGAGTTTCGCGTGCGGTCGAGCGATGGCTCCTATAGTTGGTTTGAGTGCCGCTACACGCCGATCCGAGATGCGGCCGGGCGACTCCTCGAAATTGAAGGCATCTTGACCAACATCACGGAAAGGAAAGTCGCGGCGGACGAAATCAGCATCCTCGCCAGGACTGATGCGCTAACCGGGCTCGCCAACCGGGCGACTTTCATCGACCGGCTGGAGCAGGCCTTCGCCGCAGCCAAGAGAGGCGCCAACCCTTTCGCTATTCTTTATCTCGATCTCGACGGGTTTAAGGACATCAATGACACGCTCGGGCACGTCGCAGGCGATTTGCTGCTGACGTCGGTCGCCGCGCGCCTCAAGGGCTGCACCCGCGAGACCGATCTCGTCGCCCGTTTGGGCGGCGACGAGTTTGCGATCCTGCAATCCAATCTGGTCGATCTGTCGGATGCCGGCGTGCTCGCATCGAAGATTCAGAGCGCTCTCGCGGCTCCCTATCTTTACGGCGAGACGGAAATGCGCGTCACCGCGAGCGTCGGGATTTCGCCTTACGCGGCGGAGACCACGCAATCGGATAAAATGCTCTCCCAGGCCGATCTTGCTCTCTATCGGGCCAAGGACGAAGGCCGCAACCAATATTGCTTCCATACGGATGACCTCGATCGCGAGGTGCGTGATCGCGTCGCTCTTTCCAATGACCTGGGGCATGCGCTCGAAAATGGCGAGCTTGAACTCTACTTTCAGCCGCAGGTCGAGCTGGCGACGGGGCTGATCGTCGGCATGGAAGCGCTGATCCGCTGGAATCATCCCACGCGCGGTTTGATCATGCCGCGAGACTTCCTGCCCGTCGTAGAGAAATCCCCGCTCATCGTGACGCTCGGACGATGGGTGCTCGAACATGCGTGCGAGCAAATGAGCAGCTGGCGGGAGGCTGGAGTCGCGCCGCCGATCCTCGCCGTCAATCTCGCGCTCGGACAATTGCGAACCGGAGATGAACTCGTCGGATTCATCATGCGAACCTTGACGAGATGGGGGCTTTCGCCAAAAGACCTGGAGCTTGACGTGACGGAATCCATGCTCGCGCATGTCACGTTGCATAAAAATGCGGTGCTCGACCGGCTGCAGCAATTCGGCGTCAGAATCGCCATAGACGATTTTGGAACGCAATTTTCTTCGCTCGACTATCTCAAAACCTATCGCATAAGCCGTGTGAAGATCCCGCGCGAGATGATCGACGCCGCGATGCAGGACCTCGAGGCCTCCGCCATGGTGCGGGCCATCATTGGCGTCGCGCGCGAACTCGACATCGATGTGATCGCGCAAGGCGTGCAAACGGAGGCGCAGCGGGAGCTGCTGACCGCCGCGCCATCGGCGACGAAGGTGCAGGGCTTTTATTACAGCGCGCCGGTCCCCGTGGAGCAGGCGACGGAGTTGCTGCGGCGCAGGCTGATCGAGCCTCGCCTCAATCAGGTTTCCAGAGAGGTTGCGGCGCAATAGCAGATCTTGCAGCGCTTGATCAAATGAGATGACAGGCGGCGACCGGCATGGACAAAGACGAACGCAAACGGGGCGCCTTGGAGGACAGGGCGGATGCTTACGCCGAGTGGGTCGCGGAGCTGCGCCTGCGCGATGGCCCGCTCGACCTGTCGGAATTCGACGCCGACCCCGTGGTCAAGCTTGGCCACGCGCTGCGGCGCCTGGCTGACGGCATCGCCCGGCGCGAGGAGCAGCTCAACAAATTATTCGAGGTTGTGCATAAGGTCGAGCGCGGTTTTCTTGTCGAGGATGTGCTCAACGGCATCTTCGAGAGTTTTGCCGGAGTTATCCCTTATGATCGCATGGGCTGCGCCTTCCTCGCGGATGGCGGAACGCGGCTTAGCTCGTTTTGGGCGCGGTCCAACCTTGGAGCGCAGGAGATTGGCAAGGGCTATTCGCAGCCGATGAGCGGCAGTAGCCTCGAGGAACTGTTCCGCACCGGCGAGCCGCGTATTCTGAACGATCTTCAGTCCTATCTCGACGCCCGGCCGGAATCGGATTCCACCCGCCGCATTGTCGCCGAGGGCGGCCAGTCGAGCCTCTCCTGTCCCCTGTTCATTGACGGCCGCCCGCTGGGCGTTCTCTTTTTCACCAGCCGCGAAAAGAACGCTTACGCAAAGATTCACCAGACGGCCTTTCGCCAGATCGCCAAGGACGTCGCCACCGTGATCCAGAAGAGCCGGTTGTTCCAGGATCTGTTGGACAGCAATCAGTTTCTCGTGCGTCAAGCCGAGCAGCTCAAGGAAGTCGCGAACCGCGACGCCCTGACCGGCGTGCTGAATCGCAAAGCGATCATGGCCGCCCTCGAACGGAAGGTTCAGGCCGCCGCAGTTGGCGGCGGCGCCGTCGGCGTGATCATGGTCGACGTAGATCGCTTCAAGAAAATCAACGATGCCTATGGGCATGTCGCCGGAGACGCCGTTCTGCGCGAGTTCGCGCGCCGGCTCACCGCCACGCTCCGGCAGACCGATCATCTCGGCCGTTATGGGGGTGAGGAGTTCGCGATCGTCATCTGCGATACGAATTGGAAGCAGCTGAAGCAGATCGCCGAGCGCTTCCGCTCGACCATCGCCGGGACGCCTTTCATTGTCGGCGACGAGAGCCGGACCCTGACCGCCAGCTTCGGAATTGCTCTCGCACCGGGCGGCCTCGAGTCCGCCGAGGCTGTCGTTGCGGCGGCTGATCAAGCGCTCTACGCAGCCAAGGCCGGTGGCCGAAATCGATGCGTGCTCGCCTGATCCAGATCGGCAACGCGACGGGCCGATTTTTGAAATATCTGTTGATACTGCTGGGGGTGGCATGCCGTCGCTCTTAGCGCCGACCGATCGACGGCTGCAAACGGCGCCTGCTATTGAACCACGGGATGACCAGTTTGGAACGCGTAGTTTCCGCAAGCTGCACGCCAATGCTTTGCGCGATCGCTGCGAACGTCCCTGGCGTAGCAATATGCTTAAGCCCGTAGGCTTGGGCGGCGCATGGGTTCGAGCGCCGCCGAAGATCGAGCAATTCGTCTTGCAGACGGCGCCGTCGCAAAGAGGATCATAAGATTGGGCCCGCATTGGCCTGAACATATGCGCTTGGCATGCTCTCGTCGGGGCGAGCGGGCGTGGCGGTCAGTGCGTTCAATTTTCCAGAGCTTTGAGCCTGTCAGAACGATCCATAGCGGATCGTTGGCCGATGAAGTTCTAACGATTTCAACTGGCTTAAGACGTTCGTGGACGCTTGCGAACAAGAATTTGGTGCCGGATGAGGGGATTGAACCCCCGACCTTCGGTTTACAAAACCGCTGCTCTACCGCTGAGCTAATCCGGCTTCGCGCTTTTGGCGCGGTCAGCGGGCCGAGGGCAGAAGCCGTCTCAAACCGCGGACTTTTCCGACAGAAGGCCGATTCTGGACCGGCCGTAGAGTCGCGACGATTAATCGCGCGCAGACGCAAGAGGACAAAAGTCCGCCCCGTCGGCCCTGATCGTTCGAACTCCGCCTCTAAAGCTTCTATGTTATTGATTTAACGTGTGATCTTCGCAATCTGCGCCAAAATGGCGCCGCTGATGATCTAGCAGCGCCACGCGCTTTTGGCAACCGCCTCGCAGCCGCGAGGAAGGCCATTCGCCGCTAACGACATGTTCGTTTTTCGACCCTAATATTGTCGCGAACCAACGTCAGGATCGTGCGGACTGAAATCGCGCCGGTCCGGCGTCAGATGCGGAGAGATCAATGCAGATGAATTTTGGTAAGTCCCTCAGGGTCGTTTTGGCTCTGGGCGTGGCCGCGGCCTCTTTGGCTGCGATCTCCGCGCCAGCGCAGGCGCAGGATGGCGGCGCGGTCGCGGCCGGCCTCCTTGGCGGCCTCGCCGTCGGCGCCCTCGCCGGGGCCGCCATCGCTGGTTCGGCTCCGCCGCCGCCGCCGCCGGGCTATGGTTATTATGCGCCTGTTTACGCGCCTCCGCCGCCGCGCTGCTGGTTCGAGCCGCAGCAGGTCTGGACCGGATACGCCTGGGTCGTTGAGCGGGTGCGCGTCTGCAATTGACGCGCGTCGAAGCCTCCTGACGGTGGGTCAAGCGCCGGCGTGAGCGGACCCGCGGGCGGTTCGCCACCTTGCGCAATCCGCCGCCAGAGTTCAAAGAGGATCGGGGTCCAATGGGGTTCGGCGGCGACCCGCCGTCATCTTCGAGGCCTAGCTCCGCCGCTTTGGCGCGATGACGTTGCGGGCAAAGACGTTGCGCGCAAAGAAACTGCCGGTCCGGGAGATTTGCATGAAGCGTCTATATCCGTCGTTGGCCTGGGTTACGCTCATCGCCACGCCGTTCTTCGCCTCGATGTCAGGGGCGCAGGCGGTTGGCGCCGGCGTGCCGAAGCTTGACGTCGAGCAATCCTGCCGGGAGGCGCAGGCGTTCAGCGGCACGGATAATAAGCTTGCTTACAAAGGCTGCATGCAGGACGAAAACGACGCATTGAAGCAGCTGCAGCAGAATTGGTCGCGTTATCTGCCCGAGAATCGGTCCAATTGCCTCGCGCAGGGCCTGTCTCCCATGCCAAGCTATGTCGAGATTCTGACCTGCATCGAAATGTATGACAGCGCCGGCAGTTTGAACAAGGGTTCCGCCGCGAGCCAGATGAACCAGGGCGTGCCGCCGGTGACGCCCGCTCCGCCGGCCCCGGCCGGCGGCAAATAGGCTGCGGCGGCGCGCTCTGCCACGCTTCGCGGACGGATCCTTTCCGGCTCGCCCGCGCTGGCGCTCCTGTGCTATATACTGCAGGCGCGAAGCCTGTGGCGTTTGTTTTTGCGCCTGGCGCCCCGGAATGTTGATCGCGGCTCTTTTCTTGCGACGGCTTGCCTCTCTCACAACGGCATGTCGGGCGATCGCGTTTGGGCCATAGAAAAGGCGTGAGCTTCCCCGGAAGCCGGCGGCCGGGAGCCTGTTCCGCGGGCGGCTTGCGCCGCGCGGCGAGCGATTGGGGACACGCATGACGCAACTTCCGCCGCAAACGCGATCCCAGCCGCAAGCGGGCGACCCTGCGCCCCTCGTAAGGGGACCCAGCGTCGGCGCCCGGATCCGCAACTGGTTCCTGACCGGCGTCGTCGTCGCCGGTCCCCTCGCGGTGACCACCTATATCGTTTGGTGGTTCGTCAACACCATCGATAGCTGGGTCCGCGGCCTCGTGCCGAAAGATGTCCTGCCGGACGCCTATCTGCCGTTTCGCGTGCCGGGCCTTGGCGTCGTGCTTGTTTTTCTCGGTCTTACCCTCCTTGGTTTTCTCGCCGCCAATCTCGCCGGCCGCAGCCTCATCCGCCTCGGCGAGGCGATGCTTGCGCGCATGCCGGTCGTGCGCTCGATCTACAAGAGCGTGAAGCAGATCTTCGAGACCGCTTTCTCGCAGTCGGGCGCGACCTTCCGCAAAGTCGGGCTGATCGAATTTCCGGGAAAGGGCGCCTGGTCCGTCGTCTTCATCTCGACGCCGCCGGGGCCGGCCATCGGCGCGCATCTCGCGCAGGATGAAGCCTATGTTTCGGTGTTCCTTCCCTGCACGCCGAACCCGACGACCGGATTTTACTTTTTCCTGCCCGCGCGCGAGGTGGTCGAACTCGCGATGACGCCCGACGCCGCGCTCAAGCTCATCATGTCCTGCGGCGTCATCCAGCCCGAGGCGGCGGCGGTCCTCTCGGCGCAGGCGCGAAGCCAGGAGCCCGCCGCGGCCTGAGGGCGCAAATTGACCTCAAGCGCCCATATGGCTACCACCTGCTGGCTGCCGCTTGCGCAGCGGTCCCGGCGAAAGCCCGGAACCGAATGTCCCATCTCCCAGCGGATCCCGCATGGCCGTCTATACCGAAGTCTCCGACGCGGATCTCGCCGCTTTTCTCGAAACCTACGACATTGGCGGCGTTCGCGCGCTGAAAGGCATTGCCGAAGGCGTCGAGAACTCCAATTTCCTGCTCCATACGGACGCGGGCGAATTCATTCTGACCCTTTACGAAAAGCGCGTCGAGGCTTCGAGCCTGCCGTTCTTCCTCGCGCTGCTGGATCATCTGGCCGAGCGCGGCCTCAACTGCCCGCGGCCGGTGCGGGCGCGATCGGGCGCCTCGCTCGGTCATCTGTCCGGGCGTCCGGCGGCGATCGTCACCTTTCTTGATGGCGTTTGCCGCACGCGCCCTTCCGTCGGCGACTGCGCGCGGATCGGCGAGGCGCTCGCCAAGCTGCATCGGGACGCCGCTGATTTCAAAGGCTCGCGCGCCAACGCCTTGAGTCTTTCCGCATGGCCGCAGCTGTTCGCGCCGCTGCATTTTTGCGCCGATGACGTCGAGCCGGGACTCGCCGCGGCAATCGCCGCCGAGCTGGCTTTTCTCAAGACAAGCTGGCCACGGGATTTGCCGCGCGGAATCATTCACGCCGATCTCTTTCCGGATAACGTGCTCTTCCTCGGCGAAGAGGTGTCCGGGCTGATCGATTTCTATTTCGCCTGCACGGACGACCTCGCCTATGATCTCGCCATCTGCCTCAACGCCTGGTGTTTCGAGCCGGACGGCGGCTTCAGCCTCGCCAAAGGGGCGGCGCTGTTCGAGGGCTATCAGAGCGTCCGGCGCCTGACCCCGGCGGAAGCGGCGGCGCTTCCCGTGCTGGTCCGGGGCGCCGCCCTGCGCTTCGTCCTGACCCGCCTTATCGACTGGCTGAACGTGCCGGCCGGCGCCCTCGTGCATCCGAAGGATCCGCTCGAATATGTCCGCAAATTGCGGTTCCATCAGAGCATTGGCGACGCGAAGCAACTCGGCTTTCGTCCGGAATGAGCCGGGAGGTGACGATCTTCACAGACGGCGCCTGCTCGGGCAATCCGGGGCCGGGCGGCTGGGGCGCCGTCATGACCTTTGGCGATCACCGCAAAGAGCTTTGCGGCGGCGAGGCGGCGACGACCAACAACCGCATGGAGCTGATGGCGGCGATCGCGGCGCTGGAGGCGCTGACCCGCGCCTGCAAGGTTCACCTCTACACCGACTCAAACTATCTCAAGGGCGGCATTACTGGCTGGATCGCCGGCTGGAAGCGCAATGGCTGGCGCACGGCGGATAAAAAGCCGGTCAAGAATGTCGAGCTCTGGCAAAGGCTGGAGGCGGCGGCCGAGCGCCACGACGTCGATTGGCGCTGGGTGAAGGGCCATGCCGGCGATGAAATGAACGAGCGCGCCGACGAACTGGCGCGCCAGGGCATGGCGCCTTTTCTGACCGGGCGAAAGGCGGCGGGGCGGGCCCCAAGGCAGAGCTGAGGCTAGATCGTCAATGGATCTGGTTCAGCAAGGCCTCGGCGCTCGATACTTCCGCCTTGGAGGGTGCGGTCTCGACATTCAGCTTCGTCACCACGCCATCCTCGACCAGCATCGAATAGCGCTGCGAGCGCACGCCAAGTCCGCGTTCGGAGAGATCGAGCGTCAGGCCGAGCGCTCTGGCAAAATCGCCGCTGCCGTCGGCGAGAAAGCTGATGCTGTCCGCTGTCCCCGTGTCCTTGGCCCAGGCTGTCATGACGAAGACGTCATTGACGCTGGTGACGGCGATCTCGTCGATGTTCTTTTCCTTGAAGGCATCGGCCCTCTCGGCGAAACCCGGCAGATGCGTGCTGCTGCAGGTTGGCGTGAAGGCGCCCGGCACGCCAATGAGCACGACCCGGCGCCCCTTGAAAATTTCATCGGACGCGCGCACCGCCGGCCCCTCGGGGGTCATGACCGAGAAACTGACCTTGGGGATCCTGTCGCCTGTCTTGATCGTCATTGTTTCACTCCAGCGGGCGCGTTCGCCAAGGCGGGCTCGGCGGCGTGAGCGAGCGATGGCCGCTCCGCGATCTTGCCGAGGTCTAGCGTAAACTCGTAGCTTTGTCGCGGCCGCGCCAGCGTGATCGTCACCGGAATTACCGCCGCCGCGTCCGTTGCGACATTCGCCGCCGCCGCGACGCTTTGCGGCTTGGGCGCCTCTATTTCGACGATCAGGAATTCGTCCGGACGATCGGTCTTTTTCGTTTCGAAGTACCAGCCTTCCGGGAACTCCACGAAAACATCGGCCGCCGCGCGCTCCGGATCGCCTGACCCAGCGGCCTGCGGCTCGGGTTTCACGCGGACAAGCCAGCTGGGGCGAACGATGTCCGCCACCCTGACGATAGCGATTTTCGCGTCGCGCGCGGCGTCGTCGAGGCGCAAAGGCGTCTTCGCTCTGGCTTCATTGATGGAGGCGGCCTCCGGGGCCGGCTCGATCGGCGCCGCGCCGGCCCCGGGCCTGGCGGGCAGCGCGAGCTTGGCCCTGGCCTTGACCGGCAGGCAGATGTCGCCGCACACCGCATAGTCCAGCGTAAGGGCGAGAACGGCGGGGCGACTGTCGTCGGCGAGTTCGATGTCGACGGGAAAGACGACGTCGCCGCGATAGCCGAAGAGTTCGAAGCCCGCCTCGTCGACGCGCGCGGGGGCCGGATAGGACACCACGGCGTTCTTGACATTCTCGGAGCCAGTGAAATCGAAGACGGGCGGAACCCCCGCCTCGCCCGGGCTCCGCCAGTAGGTATGCGCGCCTGCCGCGAGCTGGATTTCCACGCCGGCTCTGTAAGGGCCGCTCGCGGCCGCTGGCGCCGCGATGAGGCGCGCCGATGATTTCGTTCCGACGCTCCAGACGCTCGCGTAGGGATTGCCGCCGACGCGAGAACCGCCGCCGGCGACGGGGTCAGCGCGCAATTCAGCCACGTATCCCAGCATGAACAGGCTGAGCGCGGCGCATGCGCGACTTGGTCGCGCCAGGCCGTTCAAAAGCTGGAAAGACATTTGCATGACAATCGGGCGATCGCAGGATCCTCTTGATAAGGGCGCAACTTATTTTGCATGTGGCGGCTCCGCAACCTACATTGAAGTGATTGTAAGGGCTGGATTCGCAGCGTGCGCGGAAGATCGGAAGAAGGCGGCGACGTCGCGGTTCGGGGCGACGAATTTCAGGCAGTGAAATTTCAGCAGAATGAGGCGATGACATGGGATCAAGAATGCCTCTCGGCGGCAGCCAGCAGGATCATGGCGGGTATCTCGACGGCCAGTTGCTCGTCGCCATGCCCGGCATGCCGGACAATCGTTTCGCCCGTTCGGTAATCTATCTTTGCGCGCATTCCGAGGAGGGGGCGATGGGGATCATCGTCAACCGTCCGGCGCGCAAGGTGGTGTTTTCCGAGCTCCTGGTCCAGCTTGACGTGATCAAGCCGGATGAGGCCATCCGCCTCCCGGCGCAGGCGGAATCCGTGCAGGTTCTGAAAGGCGGCCCGGTCGAGACGGGCAGGGGCTTCGTTCTGCATTCCAATGATTTCTTCATCGACAATTCGACGTTGCCGATCGACGGCGGCGTATCCCTGACCGCGACGGTCGACATCCTGCGCGCCATCGCGCAGGGCGCCGGGCCGGATCGTGCGTTGCTCGCGCTCGGCTACGCCGGCTGGTCGGCTGGCCAGCTCGAGGCGGAATTACAGGAGAATGGCTGGCTCAATATTCCCGCCGATCCGGCGTTGATTTTCGATGATGCGCTAGGATCCAAATATGAGCGCGCGCTGCTTAAGGTCGGCATCGATCTGAAGCGGCTTTCCTCGGATCTTGGACACGCCTGACGCGGGAGGCGCCGCCGCCCCTCGGGACGGTCGCCGGTTCGATCAATGCGCCGGCCGCGCCGGGCGGTATCCTTGATGGCTTTTCGAGGAGACCAGCCCGCGAGCGACCTATCCACCGCCGCACGCGAAGCTGAGCTTGTTGAGAAAACGAAAGTCATCACGCATCTAACGCAGACTCTTTCCCATACAAGGAGCTGTCTAGAAATCGCACGCACGGCGCTGGAGCGCATCGCCGACGAACGGAAAAATGGCGATCTCAGCGAAGCCCACGCCTGCGAGATTGCCGCCGCGGCCCTCGGCGAGATCTGAAAGCTTCTCGCAGTTCTTGCTCAGGCGGCGATGGTTGCGGCGCCGACAAGCTTGCGCGCTTCGGCCGCGCTGATCGGGTGGCCGAAGGCGAAGCCTTGCGCATATTCGCAGCCGAGCTGGTAGAGTTCGATGGCGTCGGATTCGGCCTCGGCGCCCTCGGCGACCACCTCCATGCCGAGATCATGCGCGAGCGCGACGATCGAGCGCAAAATGACCGGACGCGCGCCGACGCCATTGTGGCGCACGAAGGAGCGGTCGATCTTGATGGTGTCGAAGGGAAAGCGCTGCAGATAGGCGAGCGACGAATAGCCGGTGCCGAAATCATCGAGCGAGAGGCCGGCGCCAAGGTTGCGGATGCGGGTCAGAATCTGCGCCGCGTATTCGGGGTTCTCCATGACGAGGCTTTCGGTCAGCTCCAGCTTCAGCGAGCCGGGGGCGACATCGACGCGCGACAAAATCGCCTTCACGTCCTGGACGAGATCGTGGCGCAGCAATTGCCGCGACGAGACATTGACGCAGGCGAAGATCGGCGGATCGACGTCGAGCGCCCTCTGCCAGGCCGAAAGTTCCCGCGCGGCGCGCTCCAGCGTGAAGATGCCGAGATCGACGATGAGGCCGGTCTCCTCGGCGGCCGGCGCGAATTCTCCGGCATTGAGGCGCCCGAGGCGCGGGTGATCCCAGCGCAGCAGCGCCTCGAACCCCGCGACGGTGCGGTCCTCGAGCCGCACGATCGGCTGGAAATAGACTTTCATCTCACCCCGGTCGAGCGCGCGGGAGAGGTCGGCGGCGAGGCCGAAACGGTCCGAGCGCAGGCTGCGCATCGTCGCCCTGAATGTTTCGATGCGGTCGCCGCCGAGGCGCTTGCCATGCCGCATGGCGATTTCGGCGTCCTTCAGCATGTCCTCGCGCTTGGCGTGCAATTGCGGGTCGTAGAGCGCGACCCCGATCGAGGCGGTGAGCGGGATCTCCTTGTCGCTGAAGGTCACCGGCGTCGAGGCGACGCGGCGCACTACATTGGCGAAGGCGGTGATCTGCTCGGCTTCCGCTTCTGAGACGATGAGGGCGGCGAATTGATCGCCCGAGAGGCGCGCCAGCGTATCCTGCGGCTTCAGAATGCGGCTGAGGCGGCGCGCCATGGTCAGCAAAATCGAATCGCCTGCGGAAAGTCCGATGGCCTCATTGATCTGCTTGAAACGGTCGATGTCGATGCTGATGACGGTCGGGCGGATCTTCGAATCGCTCTGCGCCAGGGCCAGAGCCGCGCCGAGGCGGTCGAAGAACAATTCGCGGTTGGGCAGGCCCGTCAGATTGTCGTGCACGGCGTCGTGCAGCAGCCGCTCCTCGCTGGTCTTGGTCTCGGTGATGTCGCTGAGCGAGCCGACGATGCGCAGAACCTCGCCATCGGGGCCGACCACGGGCCGCGCCTTGAGGCGGAACCAGAAATGCTGGCCATCGGCGGCGCGCAGCCTGAAATCCTGATTGATGCGGCCGCGGCGCTGCTCCAGCACGGCGTCGAGGCAGGCGCGGTAGCGATCGCGCTCCAGCGGATGCAGCACGTCGAGCCAGTTCGAGGCGGGCCCTTCGAGAGCGCCGCGCGGCAGGCCAAGCTGGGCCTCGACTTCGGGACTGACGAAGACGCGGTCGGCGGCGACGTCCCAGTCGAAGATGATGTCGCCGCTGCCGGTCAGGGCCAGCGCCTTGCGCTCGACGTCGGAGACCGCGCCATGGATGAGGCCGCTGCCGATGAAGGCGTTGTGCATGATGGTGAAGCCGATCAGCATCACGATCAGGACCAGGCCGCCGATGAGGGCGGGCGAGACGAGATCATTGGTCAGCGTTCCGGTCACGGTGAAGGCGGCGCCGATGATCCAGGCCAGCAGCAGGAACCAGGTCGGAATCAGCATCACCGCCCGGTCGTAGCCGTGAATGGCGAGATAGAGCACCAGCACGAATCCGACGACGCCGATTGTGGCCAGCGAAATGCGCGCGACGCCCGCTGCGACGGGCGCGTCATAGACGGCGAGGCCGACGAGGGCGGCGAGGAAAATCAGCCATATGGCGGCGACATGGGAGGCCCGCACATGCCAGCGGTTGAGGTTTAGATAAGCGAACAGAAAGACCAGCAGCGTCGCGGCGAGGATGGTTTCCGTTCCGGCGCGCCAGATGCGGTCGGACTGGCCTTCGGTGCCGAAGATCTTGTTCCAGAAGCCGAAGTCGATGCAGACATAGGCCAGCACCGTCCAGGCCAGAGCCGCCGCGGCGGGAAAGATCACGGCGCCCCTGACCACGAAGACGATGGTGAGAAACAGCGCGAGCAGGCCCGACACGCCGATGACGATGCCCTTGTAGAGCGCCAGGCTGGTCATCCGGTCCTTGAAGGCGTCGGGTTGCCAGAGGAGCAGTTGCGGCAGCTTCGGCGTGCGCAATTCGGCGACATAGGTGACGGTGGTGCCGGGATCGAGCGTCAGCCGGAACACGTCGGCGTCGGCGCTTTCCTCGCGCTCGGGCGGAAAGCCCTGGCTGGCGGTGATGGCGGAAATGCGCGTCGCGCCGAGATCGGGCCAGATCACGCCGGAGCCGACGAGGCGGAAATGCGGCGCCTCGATCAGCCTTTCGATCTGTTCGCCAGTGTCGTTGGTGAGCGCGAAAACGATCCAGTTGGGGCGCGTGCCCTCTTCCTTGGCGCGCACCTCAATGCGGCGGACGATGCCGTCGGAGCCCGGCGCCGTCGAAACGAGCAGGCGATCGCCCATCGAATCAGGCCGTTCGACCGCCTTGGTGAGGTCGATCACCTGCGCGTCGAGCGGAACGCGCACCGATTCGATCGCGCCGGCCGGGCCAAGCGTCGCCGCGAGCGCCAAAAGCAGGACAAGATGGCGCAGGATCAGACGGGGAATATGAGGCGCAGGACCCGACAAGATTGGTTTGCCTGTGGACTGGATCGTCCGGAGCCGGACGGTTCGAACCGGGAAAGAAAGGCGAATTCTCAGCTGGGCACGAGAGTTACGGATCATTCAAGTCGCTTTTGAGACCGCCCCTCGTCCCGGAAATCATTCGGCGCCCCATCGCCTCAATCTCTTCCGGGCGGCGGCGGCGGCGTTCGATCGGTTTCGAGCAGGGCGTATAAAAGATGATCCTCCCAGGCGCCGTTGATGCGAAGATAAGCGCGGGCGTAGCCTTCGCGCTTGAAGCCGACGCGCTCAAGAAGCCTGGACGAAGCTTCGTTATGCGGCAGGCAGGACGCCTCGATGCGGTGCAGCCGGAGCGCGCCGAATGCAAATCCGACGGCGGCGCGCACGGCCCGCGTCATGAAGCCGTTTTGCGCATAGGGCGCGCCGATCCAGTAGCCGAGCGTCGCGGCCTGCACGACTCCGCGCTTGACCTGGCCCAGCGTCAGGCCGCCGAGAAGCGCGTCGTCGTCGCGGAAGACGAGGAATGGAAACGCTTCATTGCTCTCGATTTCCTGTTGATGGCGGCGCACGCGGCGCCGGAACGCGGTGCGGGTCAGATCGTCGCCCGGCCAAGTCGGCTCCCAGGGCGTCAAAAACGCGCGGCTGCCTTCGCGCAGGCTCGACCAGGCGTCGTAGTCGCGCATGTCGGGCGGCCGCAGATAGACGCCGTCGCCGCGCACGAAATTCAAGTTTTCGCTATTCGGGCCGATCCGGAAAAGCGCCACTTACGCCGTCTCCCTCAACAGGCGCGCAGACGTTGCGCGACGCGATCAGGGCTCAACACCTTGCCGACCGGCCCGATGGCGGAGACCGTCGGCGCCGAGCGAAGCGCCCGCGCGCCCGCGGCGCGAATATGCGCGATATCGAGACCGTCGATCATCGCGATGATCTCCGCGCGGGAGAGCACCCTGCCGAACGCCATGACCTGACGCGCGATCTGCTCGCAGCGCGGCGAAGGCGATTCGAGCGCGGCGAGCAGCGAGACCTTCATCTGCGCCTTGGCGCGCCGCGCCTCCGCCTCGCTTAAATCATTCGCCGCCTGGCCGAGGCAGTCGAGGGCGACCGGCACCAGTTGAGCGACATCCTTGCCGCCGGTCGCCGCATAGAAGCCAAAGAGGCCAGTGTCGGAATAGCCCCAGTGAAAGGCGTGGATGGCGTAGGCGAGGCCGCGCGTCTCGCGCACCTCCTGGAAGAGGCGCGAGGACATGCCGCCGCCGACGGCGTTGGCGAACACCTGAAGCGCGTAAAAATCATCGTCGGCGTAGGAGAGCCCCTCGAAGCCGATGACGATATGGGCCTGTTCGAGCCGCCGCTTCAGCCGTATTTCGCCGCCAAGGTAACGCGCCGCCGGCTCGGCGCCGATCGCGCGCCCGGCGGGCAGCCCGCTGAAGCGCCGCTCCACCTCGTCGCAGATGCGTTCATGCTCGATCGCGCCGGCCGCCCCGAAAACGGTCGCCCCGCTGCTGTAATGGCTTTCGAGATAGCCGCCGATCGAGTCGCGGCTGAAGCTCGCGATCTGGTCCGGCGTGCCGAGAATCGGCCGGCCGATCGGCTGGTCCGGAAAGGCGGAGGCGTTGAAAAGGTCGAAGACGAGATCGTCGGGCGTATCCTCAACCGCGCCGATTTCCTGCAGGATGACGCCCTTTTCGCGCTCCAGCTCATCATTGTCGAAGATGCTCTCCGTCACGATGTCGGCGAGGATGTCGATCGCCAGCGGCGCGTCTTCGGCGAGGGCGTGGGCGTAATAGGCGGTGTGCTCAGTGCTCGTCGCCGCGTTGAGATCGCCGCCTGCGGCCTCGATCTCCTCGGCGATGGCGCGCGCGCTGCGCCGCCGCGTGCCCTTGAAGGCCATATGCTCCAGAAGATGCGAAAGGCCATGTTCGCCGGCGCGCTCATGGCGCGAGCCGGCGCCGATCCAGACGCCGAGCGCGGCGGTCTCAAGATGCGGCATGGCGTCGGTGACGACGCGCAGTCCCGATGGCAAAGTGGTGACGCGCGCGGTCATGAGGCGGCCCTTTGGCTCAGGACCGCGTCGCAGATGAAGCGCTCGATCTCGCCCTGATCATTGGGCAGAAGCGAGAAATGCTCGGGCCTTTCATTGAGGCCGGCGAGATGCGGCGGCAGGGGCGGGCGCAAGCCGGTCGCGGCCTCGATCGCGTCGGGAAATTTGGCGGGATGGGCGGTGCCGAGAACGACCAGCGGCGTCTGCGTCCCGCGCAGCTCGATTTCGCGCCGCGCCGCGCCGATGCCGACCGCCGTATGCGGATCGGCGAGATAATGCGCCTCGCGCCAGAGCCGGGCGATCTCGGCGCTCGTCTGCGCCTCGCCGACGCTGAAGGCGTCGAAGTCGGCGCGGATTGCGGCGAGCGCCGCGGCGTCGATATCGAACGCGCGGGATTGCGAGAGCCCGGCCATTTTGGCGCGAATGGCGGAGCCGTCGCGGCCATAGGCCTCGAACAGCAGCCGCTCGAAATTGGACGAGACCTGAATGTCCATCGAGGGCGATTGCGTCGGGCGCACCTCGCCGACGGCGTAGCTTCCGCTCGCGAGAGCGCGCGGCAGGATGTCGTTGGCGTTGGAGGCGATGACCAGCCGTTCGATCGGCAGGCCCATGCGCTTGGCGATGAACCCGGCAAAGATGTCGCCGAAATTGCCCGTCGGCGTGACATAGGAGACCGGCCGCCAGGGCGCGCCGAGCGCGGCGGCGCTGGTGAAGTAATAGACGGTCTGGGCGAGGATGCGCGCCCAGTTGATCGAATTGACGCCGCAAAGGTTGAGCTTCTCGCGCAGCGCCTTATTGCCGAACAGCGCCTTGATCGCGGCCTGCGCGTCGTCGAAGGAACCTTCGAGGGCGATGGCGTGGACATTGGGCGCCTCGACCGTCGTCATCTGACGGCGCTGAACGTCGGAGACGCGCCCATGCGGATAGAGGATGAACACATCGACCTGCGAAAGGCCGGAAAAGGCCTCGATCGCGGCGGCGCCCGTATCGCCGGAGGTCGCGCCGATGATGGTGGCGCGCTGGCCGCGCGCCTTCAGCGCGTGATCGACCAGCCGCGCAAGAAGCTGCATCGCGAGATCCTTGAAAGCCAGCGTCGGACCGTGAAACAGCTCCAGCGTGAAGAGATTGGCGTCGAGCTGGACGAGCGGCGCGACGGCGGGATGGCGGAAGCCTGCATAGGCGGCCTCGATCATGGCGCGCAGCGCGGCGGGGGCGATCTCGCCGCCAAGATAGGGCGCGATCACGGCTTCGGTGACTTCGACGTAGGATTTGCCGGAAAAGCCCGCGATTTCGTCGCGGCCGAGGCGCGGATAGCTTTCAGGGAGGTAAAGCCCGCCGTCGGGCGCGAGGCCCGCGATCAGCGTCTGCGTAAACGAAAGCGGCGCGGCCTCGCCGCGTGTCGAGATATATTTCAAGTGATGACGTCCAAGTCCCGCAATGGCGAAGGATTCATGTCGTCTACCATAGTTCGCATGCGGCGGGCAGCGAGAACAAGGGGCGCTCATTCTATCGAAATCAGCAGAATATGGCGCAATTAGAGCGCCTTGCCCGAAGCCGACGCCGCATCGCCGGAATAAAAATCGATAAAACAAATAGTTAAGGTTCTAGCGCCCGCGCCGCGCGAAAACGGCGAAGACGCCGATGAGCGCCAGGGCGAGGCCAAACCAGGTGAGGGCGTAGGCGAGGTGATTGTTGGGAAAGGTCAGTTCGCTCGCGCCGCCGCGCGGCAGGACGGCGGATTTTGGATTTTCGTCGGCGTCGACGCTGAAGGGCGCCGCCGTCGCGAGCCCGAAATGGCGCGCGATCAAGGCCGGATCGCGGGTGAAATATTGGTCGGTCTCGGGATCGTCGGCGGGCGTGAAGAAATTGCGCGATTCGGGCTGGCGCATCAGTCCCGTCAGATGGGTGCGCCCCTCGATCTCGCCGCGCGCGGCCGGATCCTTGAGGTCAACCGGAATGAAGCCGCGATTGACGATGACATAAGCCCCCGAATCGAGCTTCAGGGGGGTCAGCACCAGATAGCCGGGTTCGCGCGAGAGGCCGCCGGCGGGGCGGAACACCAGCGCCTCCTTGCCGTTGTCAAAGACGCCGTCTAGCTCGACATGGCGGTATTCATAATCATCCGGGCGCAGCTGCGCCCATTCCGCCGGCGGCGGCAGCGGTTGCGGCGGCGCTTTGGCGCGCGCGGCGATCTCGGCGATCAGCCCTTCCTTCCAGGCGAGCCGGTGCAATTGCCAGACGCCGAGCAGGACCAGGAAAACACAGCCGATCAGCGTCGCGACGGCTGGCCAGAGCAGGCTCCGGGGCGGTTCGGGGGCGCTATCGGCCGTCAATGCTTGAGCCGTCCTTCTTCGGCCTTGGTTTGATATTGCCGGGCGACCAGCAGCCCTTTCAGGGGCCGCAGCAGGCCAAGGCAGACGATCACCGTCAAAGGCAGGAACACGGCCATATGAACCCACATTGGCGGCTCGTAGGTCAACTCCGTCCAGAGCGCCGCCCCGAGCACGATGAAGCCGCCGATGAGCGAGATGAAAACGGCGGGCCCGTCGGCCGAATCGGCGAATCCGTAATCGAGCCCGCAGACGCTGCACGCGGGCGCGAGCGCGACGAAATCCTTGAAGAGAGGGCCTCGCCCGCAACGCGGACAGCGTCCCTTCAGTCCGGCGGCGAAGGCCGAGGTCGGTGGATATTCGGCGTCGACCATTCTGCAGGATCCTCGAATATGTTGTAAAGCAGAGCCGACGCTCCACGCCGTTCATTACACCGTCCGGCGGCCAAAGGACAGTTTCACTTCGCGCCGTCATGGCTGCCTCTGCGGGCAATGAAGAGGCGGCTTGTCGGGAGGAGACTTCCGCGGCGTTTGGTCCCGGCGCCGTCCGTCGCATCTCCATTCCGGGCGGGCGCGCTCCGCCGCGACGAAGCGAAGGCTCCGCGCGACTGATGGGGGCCGTCAACCGTTTAGCCGCTCGTCCTTCGCCATCGGCGGACGCCGGAACCGGCCGCTCCCGGCTCGCAAGGGCGAAGTCCCTGTCGAGGCTGCGCTGACGTTCGACGCTTATGCCGGAGCGTCGCGGAAGGCTGCCCCGAATCCTGGCGGGAATGCAAAATTTCACGCCGCCAGCGGCGACTAGATGTATAGTTATCGAACGCATTTTTGCGCATGTGTGAAGAATGGACAAACCAATCGTAAATCCATGATTGGATTCAAATGAGCCGGACGCCCGGATCTGTGAACGGATGATGCTCTCTATTATTCATGCAAGTTATTGTAATTACGCGATTTTTTTGCAAATAACCGGCCGTGGAGGGCATGGCGCCCGCTTTGCTCTCCTATGTAGCCACATCGAGCACAATCAGTTCCGTTCGATGAAAGGACGATCCGGGGCAGCGTCCCCGGCAAAAGCCTAGGTACTCAGCGGAAACGCTAAGAGTGCGAATGTGAGCACCATTGGAGGAGACATATGGCAATAAGTACCGCTACCAAGGCAGCGACGGACGCGCTGGGCGCCAATCGGGCCCCGACAAGCGTTAGTCCCCAGGAAGTGCATCGTTGGCTGCAAAGCTTCAACTGGGACTTCGCCGCGAACCGGACGAAATATCCGACCAAATACCACATGGCGAACGACACCAAGGAGCAGTTCAAGCTCATCGCCAAGGAATATGCGCGCATGGAGACGGTCAAGGACGAGCGCCAGTTCGGCACGCTCCTTGACGGCCTGACCCGCCTCGAGGCCGGCAATCGCGTTCACCCGCGTTGGGGCGAGACGATGAAGGTCGCCTCGAACTTCCTCGAAGTCGGCGAATATAACGCCATCGCCGCCTCGGCGATGTTGTGGGATTCCGCGAGCGCGGCTGAGCAGAAGAACGGCTATCTGGCGCAGGTGCTCGACGAAATCCGCCACACCCATCAGTGCGGCTTCCTCAACTACTATTTCGCCAAGCACTACCATGATCCCGCCGGCCACAATGATGCGCGCCGCACGCGCACCATCGGACCGCTGTGGAAGGGCATGAAGCGCGTGTTCTCCGACGGATTCATCTCCGGCGACGCGGTCGAATGCTCGATCAATCTTCAGCTGGTCGGCGAAGCCTGCTTCACCAATCCGCTGATCGTCGCCGTCACCGAATGGGCCTCGGCCAATGGCGACGAAATCACGCCGACCATCTTCCTGTCGATCGAGACCGACGAGCTGCGCCATATGGCCAATGGCTACCAGACGGTGGTGTCGATCGCCAATGATCCGGCTTCCGAGAAATATCTCAACACCGATCTCAACAACGCCTTCTGGACGCAGCAGAAATACTTCACGCCGGTGCTCGGCATGTTGTTCGAATATGGCTCGAAGTTCAAGGTCGAGCCGTGGGTGAAGACCT